>Ga0315291_10005298_pt1 | contig 16180 bp, 21 predicted proteins | sample YL17G12_20_MG_FD_203070 | JGI IMG/M metagenome (GOLD analysis project Ga0315291, IMG submission 203070) | Sediment microbial communities from Yellowstone Lake, YNP, Wyoming, USA - YL17G12_20 | ecosystem: Environmental > Aquatic > Freshwater > Lake > Sediment | place: USA: Wyoming | collected...
TGGTACGATTTACCCATCATGCGGTCTCCTTCTTACGAGTAACAGTTCTGTTTCTTCACCACTATCTGTTACCCGGACCGCATGATCCTTTTCAATCAATTCTCAACGACAACCGGGACATCTTCTCCAAGAATGCTGTTTTCACCAATGACAATTCCTGTTTCAAATTCTCCATGCATCTGCTGAGATTTGCCACATCCTGCCTAATGGCGGCATCTTGTTTGCGTGGTGGACTCGGCTTGTCATTTGGGGTAAGGTCAGCCATAAACATTTCCTCTCAATCACAGTAACCTTCAACCATTCTGTGTTAGTCTGGCTGCATTATAGCAGACGGTTGGGGCAGGGGGTAGTACCATAACTGTAGTTGAGAAGCTGTGCCGTCAATGGATCGACGCGGACCAAGCACAGTTGGGGTTTGAGCCGTCGTAGGCGATCCCCGGATCACCCGTCTATACACACGGCAAGGGCCTCCGCGCCATGCGGGACTGCCCGCCCCCGTCAGACCATCCCCCGGCCCCAGGACAGGGACCCCAGGGCACGCAGGCGAGATCGAAGGGTAGTACCGTGGGGACTATCGACCCATCGTCACAGTACAGACCAACAGGAAAAGCACGGCACAGGCCAGATCGACCGGCTGCCAGATCGCCCGCGACAGGTGTATCGGGGCCAAGGGATTGAACAGAATCGCGACGATCCCAAAGAGCCAAACCGCCCACGGATATTTCGAGTGGTAGGATACCCACGCGACATATGCGCCCGCCCCACACACAACGAGTCGGAGAAGTTGATAGTAGCCATAAGGCCAGTTGCCCAAAGCTACGACCAACAGCACGGCTGCGATCACAGCCGGGATAAGGTGCGGCCTCACTCTACTTTCTGCACCCATGCCCTGCCGTCCTTCTCAAGCTCAACGCTATCGGCGTGTATCTTCCGTACCCGGTAGCCTTTTATGGTGTCTTCTTCATACGCGGGACCGGCCTCGGTCGAGATGAAGAACCGATTATCGACAGTCATGGCGATGGCATTGACTCTCGGCGTCGGGTCCCCGGACGACCTACGGGCAGCCTCGACCTGAGCGCGAGACTTCCGCAGGGGCTTCACGGCCGCTCACCGGGGCCGGGATCGGGGACCTTCTCAATGTCTATCCGCAACAATCGCACCATCGACCTGTTTGTCCAAGAGGGAAGCGATACCGGCCGGCGGGAACGGGTGTTCCTGGCGTGGTATCGTCAGCAGCTCAAGGCGATGATTCCGCCACTGATTGAACAATATGAGGCTGCCATCGGCGTGCAGGTAGCCGAGTGGGGCATCAAGAAGATGAAGACCAGATGGGGCACCTGTACCATCGAAGCCCGTCGCATCTGGCTGAACCTGGAATTGGCCAAGAAACAGGTTCAGTGCCTTGAGTACATCATCGTGCATGAGATAGTGCATCTCTTGGAACGGCACCACACCGACCGGTTCGCGGAGCTGATGAAGAGGTTTATGCCGCCGTGGCGACTGTATCGTGAAGAACTTAACCGAGCCCCGTTATGCCATGAAACGTGGGTGTACTGACAATCGGCACACTCCCCTCCTCCCATTTCAGGGGCACAGCCACTTCAGGCAACCTATAGCGGGTTTCTTCCGAGTAGGTGGGTGGGCGGGCAGCCTCCCTCTCTCCCGTCGCCGTCTTCCTCCCGTCTTCCTCCCGCCACCGCCACTGTCACCTGCTCTGGCTTTGGCTCTGGCTCTGGGGCGGGTGCAGGTGCAGGAGCCGCAGTCGAGACCGCCCTGCCAGCGGGTGCTTCCGGATCGCTTCCCGGAGATTCGTGAGGTCGAGATTCAGGTAGACCTGGGTGGTAGTCATGCTGCTGTGCCCCATGAGTAACTGAATGACCCTCAAATTTGCGCCGCCGTTAAGCAGGTGCGTGGCGAAGCAGTGCCGCAGGGTGTGGGGGTGGATGGCCGGTGCGCCGATTCGCTGCGCATACTTCTGGACCGTTCGGTAGACATCCTCCCGATTCATCCAGTGGCCCCGGCGGGAGATGAACACCCTCTGGCGTGCCTTCTCCCTCATGGCCGGGGTGGCGTGCTCGAAACAACCCTCATGGATTTTCCGCTCCCGCCAGGCACGCCAGCGCAGTAGCGCCGTTTTGACGCGCGGGAGCATCGGCACGACACGCTCCTTGTCCCCCTTGCCCCGGCAGCGAAGGGTGGACTCGTCAAAATCCACATCCTCCCATCGCAGGGCCGAGACCTCCCCGGCCCGCAGACCGGTCCCGTAGAGGACCTCCAGCACGGCCCTGTCTCGATAGAACATCCTGTCTTTCCGCAGGTGCGGAGCCGTCACCAGCTCGCGCGCCTTGGCCATGCTGAGCACATCCGGGAGCGTGTCGGTCGGATTCGGATGCCGCATCCCCTGGAAGGCATAGATCGGAACAGTGCAGCCCTCGCGGATCGCCACAAACGTGAGGAAGATTTTGGCTATCTCGGTGTAACTGTACCGCGTGCTCTTTGCCTGGTACACGTCGTAGATGTGGTAGCGGTAATCCATGATGACCGTCTCGGTCACGTCCCGTATCCCCTGGACGCCCGTAGTCCGGCAGAAGTCCACGAAGTCCAGGAGATTCTTCGCATAGCGGACCAGGGTGTTGATCGCCATACCGGTGGCGCACTTGAACCGGAGAAACTCAGCGGCATTCACGGCCAGAGGTGTCCCGACCGTCTCCAGCTTCGCCAGGAGATTGCGCACCTGTTCGGATTCCGTTCTTCCCCCTACGTGCGCCTTCGGAGGAGGGAATGCAGCCGTCTCGGTCTTGCTGGGGTCCAGCGCCTCTGGCGCAACAGACTCACCTGCTCCTTCGGGACACCGTGCCATCGTCGTCATCGTCGTCATCATCGTCCTCCTTCCTCCTCACCTTCGGCCAGATTGGCGCAAGAAGCATACAACTTATACTGTGAGGAAAGTGAAAGCGGTGTTTTCATCGGAACCTCCTCCTCGTGCCGCTTCAGGCGCAGAGCGCCGTCCGAAAGCACGTACCTACCTACTTACCTGCCCGCCCGCCTGGTCACGTCACCCAGCGGGCGGACTGTTTGGGTGTTTGGGTGCTTGACTGTACTTCAGACTTCACACTCTATTGTTCCACAACACTTCAGGCAACCTACCTGAGCTGTCTGAGCTGTCGGGAGTGTCGGGATTGACTGCCCTCCCAAGTGCGTATCCCCGGAAAGAGGAAAGGGGGAGGCCCCGGCCCGAGGGACGAGCCAGCAGCCTCCCCAGCGAAAATAGAGATACAGTGGAGAATACCACTGCTGGGAGGGCATGTCAATCCCTCCGCGTGGAGGACCGCCCGGCGGGAGGCGGCAATTGGGAAGGGTGGCGGGGATCGTCCACCTCCTCCAGGATCATCTCCCGCACCAGGGCGGCCGGGATCAGCAGCCGCACGGGCTCCTCCCGCGCCGTGGCCGTGAGTGCCATCTTGGGGGGCACCATCTTGAAGCCCTTGACCATCTCCACCCGGAACGACTTGCCGGAGAAGAAGAACAGGGCCGGCGGCTCCTCCAGGTACACCACCATCTCGCCCGCGCCTCCCGCCCCCCCTGCCTCTCCGCTGCCGGAGCTGTCTTTACTTGTCTTGGCTCCTGCCGCTGTGCGGGCTCCTGCGGGGACGGTGGAGGGGCTATGGTATGTTCCCTTCCAGACCTTCCCCGTGGGGGTGGGCGGTCGCCCGGTGTGCGGCTGTCCTGCGGCGCAACCGCCGGCTGTCTCGTGTCCCTGGTGTCTCGTCTCGTTCGTTACTTCTGTGGTTGTACTCATGTTCCATCCTCCCGCCGCTATGTTGCGGCTCTTGCCCGCCGCCCCTCCCCCCTCGGGTGACTGCCGCTGTGCGACATTGCCACCTCGGGTGGGGGACGACTGGGTGTGTATAGAACTTGGCCCGCATACTCTCGTTGCGAAGCAACCTCTCATCGGGATTCCTCTGCCTGCTGCCTGCTGCCCCTTGCCTCCTGCACCCCTCCATCGGGGGGTCCTCGGGCTCACTGCCCTCTCCTTCTCCCCTCCTCCTCCTGCTGCTGGAGAGGTCGCCGGGGGGCTGCCCCCGAAGGACATGGCACCCCCAAGGGACTGCACCCTCAGCGCACCAGAACAGTACAAGCAGATAAGGACGTAGAGATTTTCCCCTCAAATACGTGCGTGCGAACTCATAGATACAGTACACTTGAGAGGGGCAAGCGTCAACCCGAATCTGGGAATTGTCTCGGAATTGTCTCGGAATTTTACAGCCGGAGACTGTCACCACTCAACGGTTCCCATAGGTTGCCTGAAGTGGAAGTGCGGAGGGATTGAAGCGAAGACGAAGCATCGTGCATCTGGCTCCTCAATGCGGGTGGAGGCAGCGGCGAACAGGAAACCGCCCGTAGGTTGCCTGAAGTGTTTGGGGGACATGAGGTGAAGCAGCCACGTGAAAATGCTGTACGGCGGAAATGGAGGGTAAGACGAAGCGGGGGCGGGAAGCCTTATGGGCAGGGATGCGGGAGCAAGGGGGGACTGGGCGCGGGCTCCCCAGGTTGCTTGAGACGGGGGCGGCGGTGCGCTGGCTCGGGAGCCCCCCACTTCAGGCAACCTCCAGAGCGGGGAGGCGAGTGCAAATTCCAGCCGGCTCACACGGGTCGTGGGCATACTGCTCTGGTGGGAGTCGAGTGGAAATTCCAGCCGCCGAGTCGGGCCGCGCGGGCCGTCCTGGGCCGGGGCCATTGTGGAGGTGGTGGGTGCAGAATAATTGCGATAGGATTGCGGGGGAATTGAGAGAAAATTGTGTGGCGAAAAGCAGGGATATGGCTTGACGGACAGACGCGCGACAAGGTACAATACTGTTTGAAATAGGCTCTTTGATATGTGAATACGGGACACCTTGCCGCCAGTGCCAGAAAGCGAAAATAGAGATATGAAAACACCAGAAATACCCGAAGTAGTACAGGGACACGTGATGAGCAAGGTACAAGCGGCGGAGCAAGTCTTCTTGCGCGCGGCCGAGTATGCCGCAAAGAATCCCCGCATCACCAAGACCAAAGCGGCGGACGGACACGACAAGCTGATTGTCCGGGCGCGCGTGCCTTTGGTATCCTGGCTGTTCGTACCCAAAGCGAACGCCACCGACAGCCGGAAAGACGGGCTGTTTGTCTTGCGGATTGTGCAGACAGCGACAGGCGCGGACGCCGAAGACATGAAAGACGCACTGTATGCCTTGTACCAAAAGCATTTAGCGTGCGTCGATTTCGAGGGATTAGCCGATGGATGGAAAAGCCTACGGGGACTGCTGCAAGCGGCCTTGGATCAACGCTGGAACGTGGAATACCACAATCGGCCACTGGGCATCAAGGGCAAGGCTTTCCTCCGTCTGCCGACCGTCAAAGGTGGTAGGACCAGCAGCAGCAACAGCAACGTCGATGTGGTCGATACGCCAGACTGGGCGCGGATCGACGGGGACATCGTAGACGAGGATGTAGCCGGTAGTCTGCCCGAGGACGACGAACCGGAAACAGACCAAAGCTAAGACCGTAAGCATAGGCGCGCGGCAAGGTGCTCAGTAAAGTAGTGGTCCGTAAGAAAACAGATCGACCGACAAGCCTGAGATGGTCAATTGACCATACGGGCTTCTTTTGTCTCTACATCTGTCAAGCGCACACGACAGCCGACATACACTGAATAGAATCCCGATAACCCCTACAATCGGACGGACCCTGCCGCGCGTCCTATAGTCTGTCCTGCTAAGGGGCGAACCCTGCCGATTGCCGACATGCTGGAGAATAGCGACCTCCGATATAGAAGATACCATACGTCAACAAAGCCACCCCCCGTCGGCCCCCTCGCATGGGTCAGGGAGTGGGAGCTAAGGTACTTCAGCCAAAGAATACCCCCCGTGATTTCCGGGCCGCCCCCGTCTGCCTTCGAGCACGGGCGATCCGGATGGCGAAGGGGAAGGCGCACGAAAACGTCCTCAAGGTCGCCTGCCCGACGACGCGCTGAGTAGGCCCGTGCGTAGGAGAAGAGAAGCCCCGCAGGTTGATGGGGGAGAGGAAGTGAGATTCGACAGGGCCAATGTATGCCTCAAGGCAACGTGGGGAAATCGTTCATAGTTATCAGAGGCAAACTGCTTGTCGGATCATAACCGTACTCGCCTGCACGAAGAATCATTTTCTTTAGCACTTCTTCAATCCATTGTTTTTCATTCTCTGTCAAAGGTGTCAGGGAGCCGGTCTCAGGCATTTTGCGCACTTCTGACACATCTCCCTTCTCGGACACAAGTCTGCCAAGTGTGCCGAGCACTCTTTTGTCTATAAAATACTTCTTTCCAGTCATCTCTCGCCTGTTTTTGACACTCGGTCCAGTGCTTGCTTCGAGAACGGTTAAGCACATATATGCCATCGAAAGCAACGTCTCACGTTTCTGTCGGTATGCTTGGTAGCGAACATACATAGTCTCTACGTCTGGTGGAACTACAAATCGTTGAGGAGGAGAAGGAAACCGTCCACGTAAATGACTTAGAGACACTGAAATATGCGATGAGCAACGGATGCTGCCTGTTACGACTACAGATATTGAATCGGATTGCTCCTCTTTACTTGCGGGTTGCCGGTCAATAATCTCAGCACTTGTGAAATGGAACGTCATCTCATCTGAGGCACTGTTCATGCTTGCATATATAGACCACGCCTGTAGGAATTGATCGACAACCTTCTTTGCGTCATCCTCTGTCGCAAAATGCTTTTTCATTCTGAATCTTGCACCGCCAGTGGTAAGCGTGTACTCAAAGTCGTCAGTCTGTCCAGAAAGCTCAGGTGCTCTATCATAATCAACTCCCTCTGCTGGTTGAATTGCATAGTATAGTACATCTACATGCGGATCATTCATTACATTCCTCACATGTTTTCAATTTCTCACACCTAACCGCTCCTCAAGCACCTGTTTGCACTGTCTCGCCCGGTATTCCAAGCTCGCCAACAACACCTTGAGCCTCTGATCCTGGGCCTGGCACGTCTCATCCATGAGCAGCTTAATCGCCTGGTAAAGCTCCGTCAACTGCCGCTGCATCGTGACAGCTCCGCCGCCCCCACAAATGCTCTCTTTGATACCTGAGAGAAAGTGAGCCACCCGCTGGACCTCAACCTTTTCCATGCCAGGACTATACCCGCGTGACGGTCACAGGGGAAACCTATTTCCGTGGGGCAGTTCCGCCGTCCGTTCAATCGAGGAAGGCATCTCCAGGGTCCCCCTCTTGACACCGCAGCCGGTTGAGAGGATAATCCAATCAGAGGCCGGGTTGGAATGCCGAACACGCCAGTACAAGCAGGCCCTTGAGGGACAGTCAGGCATGAGAGATTGAGGGGGCGGCAGGCGAGTAAGGCATCCCCGGAATTTCTTTGTCGATTCGTGCAGACGGCACGACCATTGTTGACCCTGTACGATATGAACATACGTAGTCTTATCAAAACATTCCTAAGAAGGAAGACTTCGGTGGCGAATGCGAGAAGGGCTGCCAGGAAGCCGCTTGATTCACCTGCCGCAGAAGAAACACCGGATATGACAAAACCCGAAGAGAAGATTGAGAACATCATGGTCTACGCTCTCGAAAAGGTCGGCCTTACTTTTCCGAAAGCAGATTTCAGGAAGCGCAATTACCATTTGCATTTCGAGCCGTTTGATTCAAGGAGACGGTTCAACGAATTCGATGGACTCGTTCTTTTTCAAGGATGTTTTGAAGAGGTCGAAACAGGTCGTGACTATTGGGGATATGTTTACGAGAACGTCAGGTGTGCTAAGAATGAGTTGGACAAAAGGTTGAATGAAGCCACGCTGCTTCTCGAAAAAGGTGGCTACATTTGTGTTATTCTCTGCCGGCGCTTCGTGGATGGCAGCAACAGACAAGGGAAGCGCACTGACATGGCGAAGATTCTCCTCGAAGGGCGATTCTCTGGTCGTCGCGATCTTGCTGCCCGTGTACCAGGAGTCAGGTGCGTGCGCAGTGAATTCAGCAACTTCCTTGATCTCTATGGTGCCTGCTGGACGACCTTTATGACTTACGGCAACAGTACAGAACCGAAGCCTATCGCTATGTTGGACTCAGAGCTGGCAGGAATGATTCTATCGGACAGCCTGTTCTTTGTCCCTGCTCTTATCCCGGAGAACGACGAGAGCCGCCTTTCGGAGTTTTTCACTCTTCTTGCAGATGCGGTCGTTACTACCAGAAGGAAACTCGTGTTCGAGTTGCCCGATTGGGCCGACAAGTTGCTGTTCCCTACGGAACCATCCTTACGTGAGGAGAGGACGCAGGCCATGGCAAGAATAGAAGAAATTGAGGCAAAACTTGATATATATCAAGGGTATAAGAAAGCCCTTATTCAAGGTGATGAGCAACTTGTGGAGACTGTCAAAAGAATCCTCGAAGAGGGCTTTCGTCTAAAGGTCCATTCGATAGACGAATATAGAGAGGATTTGAAGATTATGAGTGATGATGGCACTCCTCTTGTCTTTTGCGAGATCAAAGGAGTAAGCGGGGGCATCAAGAGGGAATATGTAAACCAGGCCGACAGTCATCGTGAGCGTGCCGGTATGCCATCGACGTTTCCGGCGGTACTGATTATTAACACCCATATCAAGAACGCTCGGAGCCTGGAGGAAAAGGACAAGGATGTACCCGCAGATCAGGTTGCCCATGCCAAGAACCAGAATGTCCTTGTCATGCGGACGTTGGATTTACTCCGTCTCCTTCGCCTACTGGAAGGCGGCATCCTAAAGGAGAATGTCTTGGACCTATTCCGCAGGCCAGGAGGATGGCTGCGGGTCTCAGATGAGAAATGGGAACTCATTGACGACCGCCCGAAGGATGGGTAGGGGCATTGATTGCCCGCCTACCGGAGACGTGAGAACCTTTAGGAAGGCCCCGCAGGTCAGGCGGAGCTGGGCTGCCCGCCCCCTGAGTCCCCTCCGACCCTCACATAGGTTGCCTGAAGTGGCGAGGCGGAGACTGGGGGCTGGAATTTGGCGGGGCGAGTCAGCGGGGCGGACGCTTCTCGGGGGTGAGTCTGGCCCGTGCGGGGGCGGTCAGAGCTTGCGGCTGAGGTAGGACGGGGCGAAGAGACGATGTTGTCGGTTGTCCGGGCCAAACGGGTCGCTCAGGACCCGATTACATCCCGACTCCATCCGATGGCGTGACCTCGGGCGCTACCGGCATCTCGGCCGAGCCAGGCAGGTCAATACTCGGGTCGAAAATCTGGTCGATCCGCTTGTCCGAATGGCCGTGCGCCCACAAGAACAGCTTGGCACCGACGTACGACGGATAGACCTTTATCGCTCGCTCCGGCTCCGTCGATAGATGGGCTTCTATCGACCGTTTCGGTTTCAACTGCCAGTCGGTTGAGAAATTCTCATCAACAAGGTCGTACCGGAGGAGTGTGAAAAGAGAATGATGGGCAGCTTCCTCGATTTCGATTTCGCTTCCTCCAACACCTAAGGCCGCCGCGCAGGTACGGAATGGGACAGCGGTAAAACAAGCAAGCCGGCCACCAGTGCCTGACAAGTCGATTCTTTTGCCGAGGTGCTGAGACCGGACATATTGGTATACCAAGTAATGCAGCCGCAGATCATAGACCGAGAGGTCACGGACCGTGGACAAGAGCGAGAGCGCGCGGTCGTCCCTGCCATCCGGAGTGCGCGCTGAGGCGAGCAGCCCCCCGAAGTACTCGGCCGCCAGCTCGTCCTCGACGAAGGCACCCTCGGACCAGACCTGCTTGAGCACGCGTGAATTGACGGCCCCCGGCTGCTCGATCTTCCGGCCGAGCTTCTTTACGGCATGGCCGAAGATGCGGTTGAGGTTGATGTTGCACTTCGCGACGAGCCCTCTGATCTCGCCTCCAATGTAGTCGGCTGACGGCCCCAGCAGCCGATTGAGCAGGTCCTTCGAGGCAAGGGCCATCAATCCCGCACCTATGGCTGTGTTGGGGTCAATACTGCTCGGGTCCACGGTGTCTCCTTACGCCGCTCTGCGGCACTACCAACTGTCGAATGGTCCTGAACGCGAGCCATCTGCTGCCGATGAAGTATACCAGTCACCACCCATGCAGTCCAGTAATTGAGCGCCGGCCGCAGACCCGAAGCTCCCGTAGGTTGCCTGAAGTGGGGTGGAAGCGTCGAGGGAACACCAAGCAGGGGTTTGGGGTCCTTGCCTCCTCTATCTCAGGCTCAGGGGAGACCCTGGATGCAGTAGGCAAAGTGCTTTTCAAGATCGACGATGACCCAGATGACCCAGGGGCCGTGCGGCGTATGGTCGAATGACCAGTCTACCGGCCCCGGCCAGCGGGATCGTCGCCTGTAGGGCCTGCCAGGAGCCTTCCGGAGCCAACGGCGGGGTGCGTCACGAAATCCAGCGCTCCCCACGGCAGCCGGGGCATGGCTGGATGAGTCAGTGTTCCGAGCCCTTCTCGGGGGTGAACCCGGCCCGGCGGAGGGCATCTTCCAGGAGACCCTGCCAGGCACCGACGTGGAGGTACAGGTCCCGAGCGGGAGTCCGGGTCGCCGCCACCCCGTGCCGCTCCCACTCCAGCTTCAGCTCCACCCCCACGGAGCGGCCGTCCGCTGCTTCTGCTGCTGCGGTTGCTGCTGCCTCGATGGAGTAGGTGAGCACCAGATGCACACCGCCGGGGTCCCGCCGCACGTAACAGCCGAAGAAGCCGGAGAAGCCGGAGAAGCAGCCCTCATCCCCCGCCCGCTGCGTTTCCCCCACCCAACGCTTCTCGGGTACGTCCGCCGGTTTGCCTATTTGTAAGGCCGTCAGTATCGCATCAAGGGAAGGATCAACGTCGAGGGTCCGCTTGCCCGCTATCCGACCAAGGAAACCTGATCGGGCCTCCATCGGTGCCAGGGCGCTCTGGAGCACCTCATGCACCCGCTCCGGGGTGGCCTCGGGGACCCGGTACTCCGTCCGTCGCAGCATCGTCGCCATTCTGTTTGCCTCCTGCTCTCCCTCTTCGCCCACCGCCCATCCGCGCGGCCCGCCGACTCCCGCAGACCAGCAGACCACAATCGCCGCTATGCGGCATAGGAAGGGGCCATGATACCCAGGAGGACTCGTGACCGCAAGAGTCCACAAGAGGTCACAAGAGGCCACAGCCCAGCTCTCCCCCCAGCGACCTCACGGAGCCTCGACACTTCAGGCAACTTAAAGGGGAGTTCGGGAGTCTGGATTACGTCATTACCACTTCAGGCAACCTATGGGATCGTTCGATGTCCGGGTCCGGCGGCGGAGAATTTCTTCAGATTCTTCAGGTTTTTTTGGGGATAGAGATAGTATAACCCGTTGGTGTCACTGGAGTTGTGGAGGTGGGGACCAGGCGAGGGACCAGACGAAGGCGGGATTCTAAGAGGTATAGGCTTGACACGGCCAGGGGAGATGTGCTAATAATAGGCAATTAGCCGGAACAGGTCCGGTCTGCCAGATTCGTCTGGCGAAAGTGAGCCAGAGACTATGCCTCGTCTGAACCCCAATCGTCCTAAAGAGTCTATTACCGCGCCACAAGTGCTTCTCCTCAGAGACCGCGACGTAGCAAGAATTCTGGGATGCAGTTTGAATCACGTCTGGCGCGCCGTTAAGGCACGAAAATTGCCCCAACCTGTACGGATCGGGCGTACTACCCGGTGGTCGTATGAGGCGCTGAAAACCTTCATTGACGCCGGGTGCCCCGAGAGCAGCGGCCGGCCGAAGCCGACAAGTCCCCCCCAGGAGAAAGTCACGGAGGCGGCGGTAGGCACGGGGGTCGAGAGCCCCAAAGTGTAAAGAGCGGCGACAGACAATCCCCTGGAAGATTGTTATGGAGGGGATTGCCACTCTAATGCAGAAACAACCAACGCATGACCCACGCGGCTGGCGTGATAGGCCGGCAGTGCGGGTATGAAAGGAGTGGCTCATGGCCACTATAACTTCACCTATGAGTATACGTCAGCAAGAAGCCGCATGGCAAGAAAAATCCGCAGACGCAAACCCGAGTCGCATCGGGAACCTGCCCCATTTAACGACCGAGGACCTCGTGATGATGGTCCATAGCGTGTTAAGTTACGCCGGCCAGGTTGCCAACCAGGAGGTTCCTGTTACAGGCAGGCTCAACGACGCGACCGATACATGGATTCGGGAACTGGTGAGAAAGTTCGCGACACTCGGAGATCGAGACAGTCTGCTGGAGGTCTGGCATCTGGCCCGTGCCTGCCGGACGTACTGTCTCCTGAGTCCCTCGGAAGCGCGAAGAGTGGAAATCGGGGACGTTTCTTTTTCGGCGGACGCTGAGGTGGGTGAAGATGGCATGTACGCTGCCGGCAATCTTATCAGGACGGCAGAAGCGTACCTCGCTCTCCCGGCCGGCGACGATGAAAGTGAGGGCTGCCATCATCAGGTTCTTATGCTGGGGGCGGCCCTGCGAGCCTTCCGGGGCTGGATGCGTCCCACACTGGACCTGCTGCCCCCGTTGAGGGAACACGTTCAGGAGCGCAACACCCGCGAGAAACGCGGAACGGTCGGAACGGTAAGGCTAAGACTCTTTTGTTGAGTCGCCGTTGAGCCGCGAAAGGAACAATCTCCCAGGCAGTCGCTGTCTCCTGGGCTGGAAAGAAGTCATAGGTCATGGGGCCTGATGATAACGATGTCAGTGTAGACAGTCTGACGGATGAGGAGATGGAGGCCCAGGAAGAGGCACGCCGCCGTTATTTCGACCAACAGGAGGGCGAGGACCTGGAGACTCGGGCCGGGGCACGACATGGGGAGGAACTGGAACAATATCAAGCCGGGCACCCAGCCCCAGTGACCACATCAACCTCGACCCAACTACCCGGTGGAGTGGTGCCAGGCTCGCCCCAAGTTCTGCCAGACGGTCCGATCCTCCGGAATATGGCCGAGTTCAAGCCGGTCCCGGTCAAATGGCTTTGGCCTGGACGGATACCATTAGGGAAGATCACCATGCTGGCCGGCAATCGAGGCGTAGGCAAGTCGTTTCTCACGATCTACATGGCCGCGCGGGTGTCCACTGGATCACCGTGGCCCGATGGGACTGAGTGCCCACGCGGGTCAGTGATTCTGATTTGCGGCGAGGATGATCCTGATGACACTATACGGCCCCGGCTGGATGTCCATCACGCGGATGTGCCTCGGATAGAGCTGCTCACGATGGTGCGAAGAACCGATCCCAAGACTCGGCAGCAGGGAGAAGTCACGTTCACGCTGGCCGACGTGGAGAACCTGAGAATAGCTCTCCGGGATCGCCCGGACTGCAAACTGGTGGTCGTAGACCCCATCGGATCGTTTCTCGGCGAGAAAGTGAATGAATTTCGTGACAATGAAGTACGATCTGTGCTTGCTCCCGTGGCGAAGCTGGCGAAGGAATACGGCCCGGCGGTGGTGATCGTGGCACATCACCGCAAGAGCAAGACCGGCACAGCGGACGATCTCGTGATGGGGAGCACAGCGTTTACCGCCCTGGCACGGGTAGTTTGGCATGTTGGAGTCGATAAAGACAATGAGGATCGACGCCTGTTGCTGCCGGGTAAGAACAACTTGGCTCGGAAGGGCAGCGGGCTGGCGTTCACCATCGCCGGGGAGCCGCCGATGGTTGACTGGGAACGCGGCCCTGTGACGGTGACTGCCGATGAGGCTCTGATTGTAGATGACAACAAGGAGGGCGGGAAGAAAGCCCTTACCCAGTTAGACCAAGCGAAGAGCTTTCTTAAAGACGTACTCGCCGACGGCCCCAGGAAGAGTGCGGTTGTCGAGGAGTTGGCCAAGGAGGAAGGAATCAGTAAGAGGACACTCGACCGGGCAAGGGCGGCGCTGGGCGTCCTAACAGATAAGCAAGGCGTTAGCGACAAAGGCCAGTGGCTGATGAAACTGCCGTCCCCTGTGAACCACGAGCCGGTGGTGAGTAAGTTCCAGGAGGTGCTTCACGCCGTCAGCACATCGGGGGAAGCAGCCAAGAACGCCAACGGCCCCTAATGGCAATGTTGGCAATGTTGGCATCCTTGGCATTCTTTTAAGGATGCCAAGAACGCCATAGATGTTGATTATTATTCTAATTTCCTTAAGAGTGCCAAGAATGCCAATCTACATACACGGAGGGGTTTGGCGGTCTTGCCTCAGTCAGTCCCTCCCATGAGGGGGGAGAAAATGAGAAACTCTCATGTCAGCAGCGAAGAATGAAGATGGCCCTGTGCTGGTATGCCTGGCAGATTTGGTAGATGCCAAGCCTTCCTCGCGCTCCTCCGGAGCGTCTGGCCCAAACTATCCAGAGCCGGAGATGGCATATCGCTGCGAAGCTCCAGGGAAGCGCGAAGCAGCATATCGCAAGGGAGTCACCCACAGCATTGAGGCGGCGATTCGGGCCATACGCGCCGCCCGGAACATGCCGGGGAAGGATCATCTCTCCCTCTCCAGTGCCCGTTGCTTCCTGGATACGTTGAGTGATTTCGCCTCAGATATGGAGGAGAGAGGGGACCACGCCGCCTCCTCTGGAGGCGAAGCCACAGGCTGCACAGCAGCCACACCGTATCCCCTTTTCATAGACATTTTACTGGAACGATTCGACGCTTGGCTGGAGACCCTCCGGCGAGAGCAAGAACGCACAAAAGCACAACTGCAACTGCCGGCCCTGACAAAGCAAAGGGCCGGGACCCGGTGAATCCGGGACGAAAGGTAGAACAGAGTATGAAATCTCATGTCTTATTCACAGCCATGTTGCTTCTGGCGGCCTTGATGGCGGCTCCGGTATGGGCCTCCTGGGAGTTTGAAGAGAGCCCCGGCACCGGCTACGTCTACCTGAATGACGACGCGAAGCTCACGCTCCCGAACGCAGACTTCACCGTGGGCGGCTGGTTCAAGCTGGACGACAACACCGGCTCCAGCGTTCAGAATCTTGTACTCTGGGACGATGGCACCGGCACAGACGCCTGTGTCAAGTTCTATGTCCGCGAGCACACCAACGGCACGGACCCAGACAAACTCGGAATCGGTCTGCGCAACGCCACCAACGGCTGGAACATTCTCACCTCCTCCACCACGCCCGGCACCAGCACCGAGTGGCAGCACGTCCTCCTGGAGCGTGCCACCGACCACTACATCATGTACGTCAACAATGTGGAGGTTGCCAATAACAACTACGGCAGCTACGGCGCGGTGGATGAGGACTCCGCCTGGAAGTTCAGCACGGGCACCGGCTCCTCCGCCTTGGGCGGCTACCTGGCGGAATGGGCCAAGTGGGAGTCCGCCCTCTCCTCCGACAATCGGGCTCATCTGGCCGGCGTCTCTCCCGGCGACGTGGGCGATCCCTGCAAGCCGAGCGACGTGGGCTCCCCGGTCTGGTACTGCGATATGTATGACACGACCAATTTCGACTGCCAAGTAGGTGGGCTGACCGTCACGAACAGCGGGGCCTCCACGAACACGACCCCGCACCCCGTGGCCTACGCAGGGGGTGGGTCCGCGCCGCCCAAGGTGACGAATCCCAGTCCCGCCCACAACGCGACGGACGTATCCGCCACGGTCGATCTGAGCTGGGACGCGGCGGCCGGGGCTACCTCCTATGACGTGTACCTCGGCGTGGCCTCACCCGGAGCCTTCCAGGGCAACCAGGCGGGTCTGGCCTACGACCCCGGCACGCTCAGCTATGCAGCCTGTTATTACTGGCGGATCGACTCCAAGAACGCCTACGGCACCACCACGGGCGACGTGTGGAGCTTCCGCACCACCCCCATCGTCGGCTCCACCACGGGTACGGCGAGCGGCTCCAACGTGCTGACCATCGACAAGCCCACGGGCGTGCAGGACAACGACGTGCTGCTGGCCTTCGACAAGAACAGCTCGATCACCCCGCCCTCCGGCTGGACCACCAATGCGACGCACGCCACGAACGTGGGAGACCCTCTCTCCACGGGCGTGTACTGGAAGGTGGCGGACGCCAGCGAGGAGCCCGGCACCTATTCCTGGAGTGTCACCGGCAGCGGCTACCACGCCGGCGGCATCCTGTGTCTGCGGGGCATCAATACCTCGAACGTCATCGACGCGGCCACTACCTCCGCCACCGGCACCAACTGGAACCACGACGGGCCGTGCCCCTCCCTTACCACGACCACCGCCAACGCCCTCTACCTGCCGTGCTTCGCCCTGGT
>Ga0315291_10005301_pt1 | contig 16176 bp, 13 predicted proteins | sample YL17G12_20_MG_FD_203070 | JGI IMG/M metagenome (GOLD analysis project Ga0315291, IMG submission 203070) | Sediment microbial communities from Yellowstone Lake, YNP, Wyoming, USA - YL17G12_20 | ecosystem: Environmental > Aquatic > Freshwater > Lake > Sediment | place: USA: Wyoming | collected...
TTCTCTTCGCCCAGGGTAGTCGCCAGAATTTCGGCATTGCGCATGGTGAAATCAGGGTAGAAGGATTTTGCCCAGTTGCCGCAGTGGAAAAAGACACATTTGTCACTCTCATCCGCGTAATTGTTGTTCCAGTCCACAAGCGCGGCAGGTTTGCCGGTTGCCAGAGTCAGCGCGTACATGGAGACCGCGCCAGTGACATCCACCTCACAGGCGGAAGGCATCAGGCTGTTGCTCATCATGCTCATCAGCGTGCAGGGGTTGATGCCCAGGTTCATCTGGATGGAATCCCAGCATTGCAGCGCGGTGGCGGTGATATCCTGGTACTTGATCCATTCATTCAGTACGATCGCGAATTTTGCCATACGCAGCAGCGGTTCTTCAGGGATACCTGTCGTCGGAATGTAGTCCTTTATCTCCTGCAATTTGGCTTTCACATCCTTGTGATCGCTGGACAAGCGGGTGACTTTTCCAAACAGTTCGGACAGGTCAATAGTCTTGACGCTGATGCCATACTGCTGAAGCAGTTTTTCGCTGAAACGTACCGTGTTGAAAGCATTCGGACGCGCTCCAACAGCCCCTACGCGCAGGTTGCGCAAACCCTTGACCACGCGGCAAACGCCCAGGAATTTGGCAAAATCTTTCTTGAACTGGTCACATTTTGGATCTGAAGTGTGGTCGGTGGTGAGGGTATATTTGTAACCATATTGGCGCAGGTTGTTGCACACCGAGATTTTGCCGCAAAAGCCGTCGCGGCGCCGTTCAAGCTGCAGGTTTACCGGGTCATCCGGGTAAGCCTGCACCAGAATAGGCACACTCAAACCGGAGAGTTTGAGCGTATCCGCGATGCCTTTTTCATCACTGAAGTTGGGCATGCACACAAGCACACCATCAATTTCTTCCTTATGTTTCTTGAAGAGTTCTGCGCATTCTTTGGAATGGGCCCAGGTTTCCACCGAACCGTTCTTGGTGGCTTCTTTGGGCAGCGCGACCATCTCGACATCGAATTCCTTAAACAGAAGTTCAATATCCTTTCGCGCTTCAAGTACCAGCGCGTCCGGGAAGAAATCCCGATTGCCGTAAAGAACTGCCAGTGTTGTTTTTTTCATTATTTCACCTCTCGTTTATAAGATATGGTTGATTTCTTTCACAGCCGGGTAAAACTTTTTATAAAGTTCATAGCGCTCGTTGTAATGCGTCTTAATACCAGGGTTGGGTGCATATATCTTCTTAATCTTCAGATGCGAATTAATAGCGGATGCCGCGTCAGTGAATACGCCCGCCGCCACACCTGCCAAAATCGCAGCGCCCATACCGGCTGCTTCCGTCACTTCCGGCGCTGCCACCGGAATACCGGTCACATCTGCCTTTAACTGCAGCCACAGTGCCGATTTAGCGCCGCCGCCGATGGCACGAAGTTCATTGATAATAATTCCGCCATCTTTTAATATTTCCAGGTTAAGTCGCAGTTCCATCGTCAATGCGTCGAGAATGGCTTTTGCGAGATCGGTCTTTGTTGTCGCGAAAGTTAATCCAACAACCGCGCCTTTGGAAAGCGTATCAAAAGTCGGCGAGCCTGAACCAGCCAGGTGCGGCAGCATCATCACAGGTGATGGCTCAGGGCCGGCGCCTTCCAGCACTATATCATACGCGTCACCGCCTTGTGTCTTCGCAATTTCCTGTTCATATTGGCAGAATGTATCACGGAACCAGCGCAGTACAAACCCGCCGCTCTGGTTAAGCGTCATTACAACATACAGCCCGGGGAAAGTGTGCAGGTAAACAGACATATTACCGTGATACAGGCTGTCATTCAAATGCGGGCTGTCCATAGATACTTCCACAACCTCCGCAGTTCCTGTAGAAACCATCGCCAGCCCGGCTTTGGTCAAGCCGGCACCCAGCGCGCCACAAGCCTGGTCATGCCCGCCAACAGCCACAATTGGTAATGTTTTAAATCCCAGCTCCTCAGCCAGATCGGCTTTCATTGCTCCCACTGAAGTACCAGAGGGAATAACTTCCGCAAGCCTGGATTTCTCCAGTTCAAGGAAATTCAGGATTTTTTCCGACCACTGTTCCTTTTCAAGGTCATAGGCCTGTGTCCGCGAAGCCAGGCATTTACTGATTACAGGAGTACCAGTGAATTTATTAATGATGAAATCTTCATACAACAAAAACCTGGCAGCTTTCTTCCAAATCTGCGGTTCATGCTCTTTCAGCCACATCAATTTCGGAAGTGTGTTGCTGGTATGCACAGGCATGCCCGTCAGGCTAAATAAAGTTTTCGCGCCAAAAATCTCACGCAGCTTCCGGTTTTGCTCGTCCGTGCGGGTATCCATACCCAGGATCATCGGGCGCAGTGCCTTGCCCGAACCATCCACCGGCGTCACCGCCTCGCCCTGAACTGACAGGCTGATCGCTTTAACCGAACTCGCGACACCGGCTTTGGCCACACTTTCCCTTAAACATTCTTTAGCTAAAACCCATACTTTTTCAGCGTCCTGTTCAGCCCATTGCGGATGGGGGATATCAACCGCGTATTCGCGGCTGGCGCTTGCAAGTATTCTCAGGTCTTCACTAAAAACATGTGCTTTACAACCGGTAGTGCCGATATCCAGTCCAATCAGTGCCATGGCGTCATTTTCTCCAGGTTGCTAATTGATCAATCCGCGACCATTTCAACTTTAGCCAGAAGTTCATCTTCACTCAGCTTGCCTGCCATCCATTCGTTCTGCAGGTTCCAGAGCGTGAATACAGTGGAAGGTTTGACCTCAACGTCATCCAAAGTAACGGGCTTATCCATCGGGATATCCCGGATCACTTTCGCGCCCTTTGCCAAACCGATGGGTAACAAGTTATCCTTGCGGGCAGCTTCGTAGGTATCGATCAGGCTGTAATAGGCAACGCCGCCAATCGTGTCCAGTACATCACCGGGTTTCAGATTCTTTTTTGCGACAGCAAATACTTCAGAGGTCAGTCGGTCGAGCGGCACCATATTAGCCTTCTTACGCAGCACCAGCATGGCGCAGGTCAGCGGTACTTCGATGCTACAAAGATGGAAGGGGCGGAAAAGCGTGTAATACGGGCCATTGCCCATATCGCGTAGAATCATGGCTTCTCGCAAGCGGGGGTGGTCGGTACGAACAATAAGAAACACACCCGGCGCCACGCGTCCCACGCCAAAGTCAACCACACCCATTTTATTAAGAACGCCGCCGTCTTCTTTTAAAGCAAAGGTTTGATATAAATGGTCGCGGTCCGTCTCAACGCCGTGCATGCCGCGTACATCCGGCACCAGGCCAGTAGCATTGGAAACTGCAGCCATCTCAACCATGGTCTTGGAGCCATCCACAAACTCAATCAGCATATTGGGGCTCAAGCCGCGCCGTGCCGCTTCTTTCTGCACTGCCGGGTCTTCCGGTGAAGCATGCCGGTCAAGCGGATTATTCTTGCCTTTTCCAGCAGCTACAATGGTAAAACCGATCGCGTCCGCAAAATCGTAGAGTTCCTTGCAGGCTGCGGGTTCATCCCCGGCAGCCAAAGCGTAAAGCTGGCCTTTCTTTTCGCAATACCAGCGCAACAGCGGGCCGACAGTGATATCAGATTCCACGTTCATCATCGCCAGGTCATGGCCGTGGCGTACAGTCCTCAATGCTGCCCGTGAACCAATTTCAGGCACACCGGTTGCCTCAATGACCACGTCAATATTTTTTACATCAGTCAGGATGCGGTAGTCATTAACCGCCACATATTTGCCGGCGGCAATCGCTTTGTCCGCTTCTTCTGCGTTTTCAACAGAAACTACTTCACCTTTGACACGGCCTATGGCATAAGCATCTTTCGCACGCTGCAGATTGGCATCCGCGGTGATCACCACGTCAATACCTTTCATCATGCTGACCTCGGCCACAATATCCGTGCCCATCTGCCCAGTTCCGATCAACCCAATTCTCACAGGTTTACCCTGCGCTTCTCTTTGTTTTAGTTCTTCATTTAATCCGATCATAAAATTCACCTCTTAGGGTTTAATAAGTACCTTAAGCGCTTCGCCACCAGCTGCCGCTTCAAATCCTTTTGACACTTTATCCAGAGGATAGATGGCTGTGATCAGTATATCGGCCTGGATCAAGCCGCGCTGCAGCGCTTCGAGAGCCAGCGCATGATAGGTCGGGTGGTACGAAAATGACCCGATGACCTCAATTTCGTTGTAATGGATGCGGTTGCCGTCCAACGACACCATGTGATTATCTTTGGGCAGTCCGCCGAACAGCATAACCTTGCCTCGTTTTTTGGAAATCTCAACTGCTTGAGTCTGGGTAGCCGGCACCGGGTTGGCGCAAATAACCACATCCGCGCCCCTGCCCTTTGTAAATTCTCGTACGGCCTCACCAAGGTCTTGCTCAAATGGGTTGAGCATCAGTTCCGGTTCAAATTTTCCCGCCAGTTTGCGGCGGATTTCGCTGGGTTCCGAAATGATGACTCGCGCGCCACGCGCGTGGGCTACCGCGGTATGGATGCAGCCGATCGGCCCGGCGCCCATCACCACCACTACATCATCAATGCTGGTATGGATGCGGTCATGGCAGGCTAACACAGAGCTGCAAGGTTCGGATACAGCCGCGTGGTCGAAGGATAGCCCATCGGGTATTTTATGCACTACACCCAGGGTCAGCACTTCATCAATCAGCAGGATCTTCTCGGCAAAGCCACCCGGATATCCGGGCGTGATGCCAAGGAAGTGGAGTGAGTCACACAGGTTGAATTGCGCATGGCGGCAGTAGTAGCATTCGCCGCAGTGAATATCCGGCGCGATGGCGATCTTGTCGCCAACAGCAAAGGCCTTCACCTCTGCACCCGCGTCGCTAACCGTTCCGGAAATCTCATGGCCGGATACCACAGGCTCAATCGCAGGACCTTCTTTCCAGCGGCGCAAGTCAGAACCGCATACGCCGCAGGCGACGATATCCACCACCACATCCCGGGGTCCGGGTTTGGGTTCACTCACGTCCCTTAATTCAAATTGCTTACTTCCAACCAAAAATGCAGATTTCATCATTTCGTCCTATAGTATTTTCATGTCTTCCAGTTTTTTACCAACTGCGCCACCCGGATGAGTTTCACCAAATTGCTCCAGGGTATATCCGCGCAGCTTGAGCAGGACAACACACAATGCATCACCGTAAGCAGCGTTGATCAACGAACTGCCGGTGGCAATCATTCCAAAAGGGTCGCCTTCTGATGGCGCGACAACCTTTAAGACCACATCCGATAATTTTCCCAATTCCGATTCCGGTTTTTCGGTAATCGAAATGACTATAGCCCCACGGGTTTTGGCTACCCTTGCCAGAAATATCACTTCGGAAGAGCTGCCGCCTTTTGAAAGGGTGATGAGTATATCATTGGCGGTTACCGCACCCGAGAGTCCGTGCTGGCTGTCGCCAGCATCAATTAACAACGAAGGTGTTCCGCACACACTTAGCAAATGCGCCAGCCGCCGGGCGACTGAGTGCGAGGTGCCGGAGCCGGAAATTAATACATGCCCTTTACACGCCAGCATTAACTGTGCTGCTTTGACAAATTTCTCATCGATTTGGTCGACCAGTGTTAAAACACCACTTGCTTCTTGTTTAATGACTTGTTTTGCTAATGAAATAATTTCCTTTTGATCCATGCCTGCTTAATCCTCTAATAATTTTTTCGCACTCTGTTGGTCTGTGATAAGCACATTTACCAGCTTTCCGACTAGCGCAGCGCGGATAACCTTTTCCTTGTGCGGGCCACCGGTTACCCCTACCACGCGATCAATCTTCTTTAATTCGTCCAGGGTTATACCGATCACCCGGTCGTCCACTTCAGAATGAATGACGCTACCTTTTTCGTCAAAATAGCGCAGACAGATGTCGCCTATCGCACCTTTTTTCATAAGCATCTTCATCTCTTCCTGAGTCAGAATGGTACCATCTCGCATCACTACCGAATCCGGTGTAGGAACGCCGATACCCACAAAGGCAATATCAATTTTGGCAAACATATTAAAGATTTCACGCACATGTGAGTCGCTAAGCACTGCTTGTTTAACCGCGATGTTATCCACAATTCCCGGAACATTCAAGATGGATAACTTTGAACCGATTTGCGCAACCAGACGCCGCAGAATGTAGGTAGCATGCGCTTCCGATTCCGGCATCCCCAAACCACCGATAAGCTGCACCACCTGTGAGTTCTGGCAGTCCATAGCGTGAAGGGCATCTACCATTGCGCGCAGGGTAGTCCCCCATGAAATCCCAATGATGCTCGGGTCACTGACCGCCCTCGAAAAATAATCTGCTGCCGCCACACCTACCTCACGTGATGCTGCAATCTGCGATGAAGGCTCGCTCACATCTATGACAACCGCTTCTTTTAGACCATATTTACTTTCCAGTGCGTCTTCCAGATCAGTGTGAAAACCTGGTTGCGGGATTATATTGATTTTTACAACCCCAACTTCTTCTGCCTGTTTGAGAACACGGGAGACCTTGGGCCGTGAAAGATTCAGCCTTTCGCTGATTTCTTGCTGTGTAAGGGCTTTCTCGTAATATAATTTACTGACTTTTAGAAGGAGCCGGTAGTCAATCGTTTTATTGCGTGGCAAAGGTTTTCTCCTTGTTTTCATTGCCTAATGCACTTTTGTTCATCAATGATTACTTGTGCATTTCTATAATACAGGATATTTAAATGATTGTCAATACCAAATAAGGGTTTTATTACAGGATATTTAATATGGATAGAACAAATCGAAATATTTGGTGGTTTTTGGCATTCACTTTCGGTATTTCATGGGCAGTCGGTCTGGCTATCTTTTTCACAGGCGGCTTGACCAACAGCCCTGAAATAATCAAAGGCACCGGCCTTACGCTGGCGCTGGTACTTTTGGCAAGTGTGTACATGTGGGGTCCGGCCATGGCGCATATCATTACGCGCCTTATTACGAGGATGGGTTGGAAATATGCAAATCTAAAAACCAACCTGAAAAAAGGCTGGCCTTTCTGGCTGATTGGTTGGTTTGCTCCCGGATTATTTACCTTAATGGGTGCGGTTGTTTTCTTCCTGGTATTCCCGGCTTCTTTTGATCCGCAAATGACAATGCTTTCAGAGCAATTAGAAACCGCGGGGGTAGCTGAAGGGCTGATCAATCCTTTTCAGTATGTGATTGGCCAGACCATTGTGGCGTTGCTCCTTGCTCCTTTGCTCAATCTGGTGGCAATCTTTGGGGAAGAATTCGGCTGGCGGGCTTATCTGGTGCCTGCCCTTGCCAAGTTCGGCCGCAGAAAAGCGTTGATACTCTCCGGGTTGATCTGGGGTGTATGGCACTGGCCTGTGATTATGATGGGACACAACTATGGGTTGGGCTATCCCGGTTTTCCATGGCTCGGCTTGTTGGCGACGCTGTGGTTTACGCTGTCTGTTGGCATCTTCTTCGGGTGGTTATCGCTGAAAGCGGAAAGCGTCTGGCCAGCGGTCTTCGCCCATGGTGCCCTGAATGGCATTGCTGCCATCGGTCTGCTCTTCATTAAAGAGCCTTTCTCGATGCTATTAGGACCGTCACCGGCAGGTTTGATTAGCTGCCTGCCCTTTACTATCGTGTCACTGGCTATTCTGCTCACAATGAAGGAAAAAAGGCTAGAAGCAGTCTAGATCAAAGCGACTGCATTAATTTTTCAATAAATTTCGCAGGGCCGTTCTGGTCACAGGATTCAATGACCAGATCGGCGCTCGCCTTGGCGGCCGCTGACCCGTTCTCGACCGCCACACCCAAACCAGCGGCAATCAGCATTTCAATATCATTATCGTAGTCACCAAAAGCCATTACCCCGCTCATCTCAATCCCCAGACTACTTGCCAATCTTTGAATACCGGTAACCTTGGTGATCCCTTTCGGAAGCACCTCCAGTAATTTGGTACTGGTGAAGATGATATCCGATTGGGTTCCCAGGTCTTTTTTAAATCTTTTTTCCAAATCTGCTAGTTTTTGAGGAAAATGCTGTTCAATCACCAGGCATTTATTTACTTCCGTAAAACGGTCTTTGATTGTTTCCCATCGGCCAATCTCCACGATGCCGTAAGTGACCTGATTGTAGATCGGATAAATATCCTCGTTCATTTCTTTCATGATGATGTCGTTGTCAATATAGATCACCAGGTTGCGGTAACTCTCTTCACAGATATCGACTACTCTTTTAATCACATTAGAAGGCAAAACTGATTTGGAAAGGATTTCTCCGTGCCTAGTCTCTATCATGCTACCATTGGAAAGCACCAGCGGCAGTTCAATTTCCAGGTCATCAGCGATTTGCTGGGTGGCTGGCAGGTTTTTTCCGGTTGCGAGAGTGTAGTTGATCCCATGATCGCGCAGGTTCAATAAGACTTTCCGGGTAAAAGGATCCAGAATATGGCTGGGTCCAACCAAAGTACCGTCAATATCAAAAACGATCAATTTATAGTCGCAAAGGTTTATTTGCAGGGGCGTATTGTCTGGTCGAGGTGTCAATTAGTAAATCCTTTAAATTCATTATTTCCATTACTGATCATTTAATAACCCATCCAGAAATTTTGCAGGTCCATTTTCATCACTCGAAGGAATAGTCATGTTGGCGCTGGCTTTAGCCAAATCTGAACCATTTTCCATGGTAATTCCCAATCCTGCTCCCTCGAGCATCTCAACATCATTGTTCCCATCCCCAAATGTCATTACCTCTTCCAAGCCGATTCCCAGCATCTCCGATAATCTCCGTATGGCGCTGAGTTTTGATACCCCCTTGGGCATCACTTCCAGCATTCCGACCAGGGTGTGGCAATATTCCACATTGTCACCAAGTTCTCGCTTGTAGACTTCTTCCAATTCATAAACCTTGCGCGGGGAAGATCGCTCCACAACCAGGCATTTGTGCGCCTCATTTAGTCTATTCGCGATATTGGACCAATTTCCGATTTCAATCAAGCCAGGTGATCCGTAATCAATCAGCATCTCCAGGTTAAAGTTTTTCCATTTAATATAAATGCCGTCATCCAGATAGATGGCTAGGTCCCAATTCCCCTGCTCGCAGATATTGATGACTTGATTAGTGATCTTAATGGGTAAAACGTATTTTTCAATCTTTTTCCCGTCAACCATTTGCAGCATGCAACCGTTGGAAAGGATGAGTGGAAGTTTTATTCCCAGAGTTTCCGCAAGGGTTTTTACTGCCGGTAAATTCTTACCCGTCGCTAAAGTGAAAGGTATTTTCGCGTCGTGCAGCCTAAGCAAAACGTCTTTGGTGAAAGAGTTTAGATTGTGGTTTGAATCCTGAATTGTGCCATCGATATCAAACACAATCAGCCTGAAATCAGATATTCTTAGTTGCCTGTTCATCAACAATTTTCCGAAAAATTAATAACCAGGCAATTTTACCTGCATATAAAAATAGATGAAATTTATGACATGTTAAGTTCGGTCAATCGCACTTGAACGGTAATATAGTCCTTACCTCTAAGAAACTCAACCTCAACCATGTCGCCGGGTTTATATGAGAATAAAGCATTGACAAACTGGGTTTTTTCATCCAAAGAGATATTACCTATGCGCAATATAATATCACCGGTAGTAATTCCCGCCCTGGATGCAGGAGAGTTATTTCCGATTCTCACTACATAAGCGCCCCATTCTACCGACAAGTTATAGCGCTGCGCAATAGATGGATTGATATGCTGGATCTGGACGCCCATATATGGTCGAGCAAAGTACCCCTTTTGAATAATCTGTTCGGTAATTAACCTTGCTGTATTTGAGGGAATGGCAAATCCCAGTCCTTCCGCAATCGCCGAGCCCATTCCGTCACCGCGTACCACCAGGGTGTTAATGCCAACCACCTCTCCGGTCAGATTCACCAGCGGGCCGCCCGAATTGCCGCTGTTAATGGCCGCGTCAGTCTGGATGAGGTTTTCCATTTCGTAACCACTACCTGTGTCCAACATTCGCCCTGTGGCACTGATAACGCCCACAGTCACGCTGTTGCGAAAATCGCCCAGAGGTGAACCAATTGCAATAACCGATTCCCCGGGTTTCAGAATATCGGAATCACCCAAAACGGCAACGCCGGGCATTTGACCCTCGGTTTTGAGTACTGCCAAATCAGCAAACACATCGGTACTGATTATTTTGGCAGGAATTGTTGTCCCATCGCTCAGGATCACTTCAACCTGGTTTACTTTTTCAACAACATGATTATTTGTTACGATGTAACCATCGCTGGTGACGATAAATCCGCTCCCGCTCACTTGCTGGTCGTCTGACATACCGAAAAAGGTTTGTTGGCCAGGAATAACGCCTACTACCTTTACAACCGAAGGTTCTACTTTTTCAACCACCCGGGTAATCATTGTATTGATATCAGTAGTAGAAACCGAAATATGGCTGGCGGGCTGTTCGACTGATGCTTTTGACTGGATAACCTGGGGCGCAGCTGTTTGGATATTCATGCGAGAATAAATATATGTTCCGCCAACATAAGCACCTAATGCCGCGCTTGCGAAAACCAGAAAAATAATTGCAAAAATTATGGCTGCTTTTTTCAAGTTTTATTTCCTACCCTAATTTAAGCACAATTTTTAAGGCTGCGGGTAAGAAGAATGTAAAAACAGGAAATAAAAATGTGGAGGTACACTATGCTGTATCTCCACAATTATTTAAGAAAAATTGTTATTTTTAAAGAACCGGGTTAATTATATTCTATTTACCAGCTGGACCAAGCAGATTCGCCAGTTCTTCCATCTGAGAGGAATGAGCCAATACGATAACCTCATCTGCCGACCGGAAAACAAAGTCGCCATGTGGAATAACCATGCCTTCACGCCGCAATAATGCGACGATCACGCATTGATCCGGCAAATTCACATCACCCAACCGCTTACCAACAATAGAAGCCTGTGGGTCAACTTTCTCCTCCACAATGGAATATTGCCCTTTGCGCAGTTTTAACAGGGTAACCATATCACCCATGGACATTTCTTCCAGAATAAGGTGCCCAATCAATTCCGCCTGATTCAGCGCCACATCTACTCCCATATCAGGTGTAAACAACCAGGCATTCTTGGGGTTATTAACTCTGGCGATTACCCGCGGGACATTGAATTCGTAACGTGCGATGCTGGTTACCACCAGATTCGCTTCATCACTGCCTGTCACGGCCGCAAGCACATTCATATTATGAATACCGGCAGATTCCAGAACATCTGGATCGGTGCCGCTGCCGCTGACCACGTTTTTCTCACCCAGCTCGCGGTGTAATCGTTCGTGTTCTCCCCGATTGATCTCCACCACTGTCACTTCATGCTTTTCCTTTAATAAGAAATCAGCCAGAAACGTACCAACTTTGCCGCCGCCAATAATCATGACTTTCATGGTTTTTCCTCCAATCCTTACGCCAGAAGTTCTGCCAAACGGTCTTTGTGATCTTCCGTTACCGCCAGATGAACCATGTCGCCGAATTCGAGCACAGTGGATGGGGTTGGCATGAAGGTTTTGCCGTTACGGGTGATAGAAATAGTTGCCACTTTTCCTGGAATATCCAGCATGGAAACGGGTTTTTTTGAAAGCAAGTTGGCAACCTCAATTTCGACTATGCTCACACCTCCGCCGCCCAGCCGGGTTAAGGTGTTAAGACCTGAAAATGTCAGTAATTCTGACATCCTTGCGGATGAAATCGCTACCGGGGAAATTGTCGGGATTCCGAGCCGCCTGTAAATATCTGCCTTGCGGGGGTCATAAATACGCGCTGCGACTCTTGGAACCCGGAACACCTGTTTGGCGATCCGGGCTGCCACCACATTGGCCTCATCACTCTCCATCACCGCCGCCAAAGCGTCTGCTTTTTCAATACCGGCTTCAATTAGCACTTCCCGGTCAAAACCGATTCCGGTGATGGTTTTAAATTCAAGCCCTTTTCCCAGGCGTTCAAATGCGAGCGGGTCTCTGTCAATCACCACCACTTCATTACCCCGCACCTTAAGATCTCGAGCCAGTCCTGATCCCAGTCTTCCACAGCCGATGATAATTACCTTCATATCATCCTCCTTATGCAGGATTTAAAAAATATACTGATTTGTCTATTGTGATTATGCACTTTTTTTCCTAATACGCAATATCCATTTTCTGATTTCATCTGTAATGATTAATGAAGGAATCATACCGATCAATATTAGCCAATATTTCGCCTCAAAAGGTCCAGTACCAATAAAATTATTGAAGACCGGCATGTAAATAAACATCAAAATGATAACCACCTCGGTAAGTATACCGATCCAAATCATCTTGTTATTAAACAATTGCAATTTAAAGACCGATACTTTTTCGGACCGCTGCGCGAACAGGTTGCCGATTTGCGTCATCACAACAGCGGCAAGCGCAATGCCGGTCGCGGCGCGATAAATATGCCCTTCATCCGGTAGATCTAGCCATTGACCCCAATACCCTTGCGTCCAGTAGAAGTAATAAAAAGCGATCATGGTCATCAAACCCTGAACAGCTCCAAGGATCAAATATGCTCTCCGAAGCATTGAGGAGTCAATTACATGCTGGTTTAAACTGCGCGGAGGGCGTGACATCATACCCGGCTCGGGTGGTTCAGCGCCCAAGGCTAGCGCCGGAACCATATCGGTACCCAGGTCAATGGATAAAACATGCATAACATTCAAAGCAAGAGGGATACGACCGGCGGTAAAAGCATAAAGGATGAATGGAACTGCTTCGGGTGCGTTAGAAGTAAAGATATATGTACAGAATTTCTTAATGTTTGCGTAAACTGCCCTGCCTTCTTCAATGGCATTGACAATGGAAGCAAAATTGTCATCTGTCAGAATCATGGAAGCGGCTTCTTTGGCAACATCGCTGCCAGTCAATCCCATGGCAACTCCGATATTGGCTTTCTTCAAAGCGGGTGCGTCATTGACCCCATCACCGGTCACCGCCACAATGTTTCCGAGTTCCTGAAGAGCGGTCACAACCTGTAGTTTATTTTCCGGCGCCACACGCGCGAAAATGACCTCATCCTTAAGAGCTTCCTTTAGCTGATCAACACTCAGGTTATTTAATTCATAGCCCGTAATGATGCGGGGGTTATTTCCGCGCACAATACCAACGCGCTTTGCGATACTTTCGGCTGTCAAGCCGTAATCACCGGTGATCATGATGATCCTGATTCCGGCTGTATTGCATTTTGCGACAGCCTCAGTTACTTCGGGCCTCGGCGGGTCCATCATTGCGATTAAACCAAGAAGGACCATACCTTTTTCAACTGAATCAGGAGTATATTCCACGACAGACTCGGGTAATTTCCTTTGGGCTACAGCCAAAACACGCAATCCATCCTGCGCGAACTGGTCATTCACTTTTATTATTTCAATACGCTCATCCTGTGTTAGGGTGATTTCCTTGCCACCGCTCATAACTGATTCACACAGGTCTAACACTTCTTTGGGTGCACCCTTAATAAAAGCAATCCTGTTTTTTAATAAAGTGTTTTTATTATGTGTGGAGGTTTGGTACTCTGCCGGTAGGTGAATCGTTGCCATACGTTTGCGTTGGGAATCAAATGGAATCTCATGAATACGCGGATAGCAGCTCTCAATCTCCTGTGTATCAAGGCGAGCTTTATTCAACAGGGTCCGCAGACAGCCTTCGGTTGGATCCCCCAAAACCTGCCAGCGGCTTTTTTTACCATCCTCGGGTGCGATCAGGCGGGAGTTATTGCACAGGTTGGCAGCAGTAACCAACAGCATTAATTCTGCGTTCTCATCAGAAACAATCTTCTTGTCCTCCGTAAGAATTTCACCTTTCGGCTCATATCCAGTGCCGGTCACAGTCAGAACTCGCCCAATCTCAGTAGGCAAATTGGTCTTACGCAAACCTGTTGGAATCCATAAATTTCGGACGGTCATTTCGTTCTGGGTCAAAGTGCCAGTCTTATCCGTACAGATAACAGTCGTACAGCCCAGAGTCTCGACCGCTGAAAGTTTCTTGATTAAAGCATGCCGCTTGGCCATACGCTGCGTGCCCATCGCCAAAGCAAGTGTTACTGTAGGAAGCATTCCTTCTGGTACAAAAGCTACGATCATACCCATGCTAAAGATAAAACTTTCAGCAAAAGTGATTCCTGCAAAAAGCACTGCAATAACAAAAAAAACCACCCCAACCCCCACAGCAATAATTGTCACAATTTTAGTGGCATTTTTCATTTCAATCTGCAGCGGGCTGAGTTCTTCTTTCATTTCCTGGGTCAGGTGGGCGATCTTTCCAAATTCTGTGCCCATGCCAGTGTTAACCACCACTGCCTTGCCAGTACCGGTAGCTACACTGGTACCTGCAAAAACCATATTGGGTAGTTCAGTGTAGGTAATCCCATTCTGTGGCACAGCATCCGCGGTTTTCATTACCGGGCGCGATTCTCCCGTCAAGGTGGACTGGTTGGCGCGCATAACCGCCGTTTCCACCAGGCGGCAGTCGGCTGAGACATGATCGCCTTCAGACAATAAAACTACATCCCCAGGCACCAGTTCTTCAGTTTGGATTTTCTGTTCGTTACCGTCACGTAGTATCCTTGCGTATGTTGGCAGAAGTTTCTTAAGAGCTTCTGTTGCCTTTTCTGCGCGGTATTCTTGCCAGAAACTGAATGCGCCATTGATCACATTGACCATCCAGATAGCAATGGTTAGCTGCGGCATTTTCGCGATGATGCCCACAATACCACCCACCCACAGCAAAATTGCCATCAGATGGGTAAAGTTTTTAAGTAATTTAATAAGCGGAGATTTTTTCTTCGCTTCGGCCAGCTTGTTCGGCCCATACTGCGTTAATCGGGTTTGGGCTTCATCGGCTGTCAACCCATATTCACGGGTTGAAAGAACAGAATAGATTTCTTTTGGTGGCAGGGAATAGATAGTTCTTGGGGAAATATCAGGATCCAAGCCGCTTAAAGGAAACGGCTTTTCGTTTTTCATTTTGATATTATTTTTACCTCTTCACAAGGTCAACAATTCTATCATCAATTAAATTTCACAAAAGAACTTTAAGCATTTTTTAAGGCTTGTTCGTTTCGCTATCATTAAGCCATTTAATCAGCGTTGACATACGATCGTGGTGTGACCCCTTCCAATAAATATTTCCACAATTCTCACAGCGCTTAAAAATATCAAAGTATTTTTTGGTTTTTGTCTTTAGTTGATCAATGATCTCCTGCTTTTTTACGTTTAGCAGTAATCCATTACATGTGATGCAGCGAGTGAATGGCTTAAAGGATGAAAATAGGTCAAACCTGTTAACAACGGCCAGCAGTTGTTGCCGTGGGTCGCGCGTGGTTATCAAAAAACCATGAGTTATCAGGTCTCGTTTTAACAGCCCCCGGTCGCGGGTTAAGAGAATACGTTTTTCATCCACCGAAATTGAAGCGAGTTCTTCGTCCGTAAAATCATTACGATAAAGCGTATCAAATCCTAGCATACGCAAATAGGCTGCCAGACGCCCCAGGTGCCCATCCAAAATAAATCGCGGCTCTCGTAAGGGTGAAGGCCGCAAATGAGTCAGTGCTGTGATATTTAAGGTTTCAAATACCGGATAAACTGAAATCAATTCCCTTTCTTGCGGAATATACGAGAAATCCACCGAACTACCATTCACAATGATGAGATCAACCTCCGTATGGGGAATGCCTTGTGATTCAATCAAATGCTTTACAGTCTGGCGTCCTTTGAATTCCTGCCGGATATCCTTAAATCGTTTGTTCGGTGGCAAGAGATCATTTAATTCCGCATAAAATCGAAAATTTGCGATTGTCATTTTGACCTTTAATAAATCAATAATTTATTATGACTCAATAATTAACTTAAAGGGTATTTATTAATCCTTTAAAACCATAGCAATGTGCCAACCTGACCGACATCCTTCCTTACAATTCCAAATCCAAAATTTATGGCAGAACTGGATCAGCGACACAATGCGCATTGTTATTGCATTTGTTCCGGTGGATAATGAAAACACCATGCTGCTGATCCGCACATATCAGAAGGTTATCAGGATTCCACTGTTCAGGGAAATTTTCAATTTTTCCAGCAGGATTGGCAGTTTTATTATTGAACGTCAGGATCGGCGGGTGGTTATTACACAGCGTC
>Ga0315291_10005304_pt1 | contig 16173 bp, 16 predicted proteins | sample YL17G12_20_MG_FD_203070 | JGI IMG/M metagenome (GOLD analysis project Ga0315291, IMG submission 203070) | Sediment microbial communities from Yellowstone Lake, YNP, Wyoming, USA - YL17G12_20 | ecosystem: Environmental > Aquatic > Freshwater > Lake > Sediment | place: USA: Wyoming | collected...
CTAGGTAACTTGGTTTCTTTTAATACGCACAAATCATATCCCAAGTCACCGTTATGTGCTCGGTCTGGTAAAATTGCTGCTGGATCTAATTTGACAACTCTTAATTCTGGCATAACGAACTCCTATTTTTTACAGTGTGCAACATAATAACCCATCCACCATCCAGCATGGGCACCATTTCTCTTGCTATCAGTAGATAAAATAATATCAAACAATACCGCAATATTCATTTGTTTTAGTGCCGATTCCGTTGCTCCTTTTGCAGCACCCCAATCATAATCGTCTACGATTAGAATAAATTCATCTTCTAAGAATGGATAATAATGAGTAATCGCTTTTGCTTGCGAATCCCACGAATGATCTCCATCATAAAAATAGACATTGAATTTGTTTCCTTGTAAATCATGTTCATCAACTGAAAATGCATCTTTTTCTATTACAGTGTATATTGCACCGGGAACACAAGTATCTACTATTGGTTTGAATGTTTCTATAGTAATGATATCTGTTGCGTTCGCCGGATTTTTTGTCCAACTCCAATCGTCTATAGCAAACGCCGCCGAGGGGGTGTTTCCGTATAATGCAGATGAAAAAGTAGAACCTTTATACACTCCAATTTCCAAATATTTTGCGCCATCAAACACCAAATAATTTAATAAAGATCGCCCTTTACTAGAAGACATTCCGGGCAATTCTAAAATTTGTTCTGATAATTTGGTTTGTCCTGCGGATGATAACTCCACCGCCGTTTTAATGATGCCGGTATATGTCATAGTTGTGGAAGACTTAGAATAGGAGGGGTAAGTTGCGGATATTCGTTCTCAACTTTGATAATGTTTTCTTTACAGAATGTTTCTATTGCTGATTCGTCCATAACACCAGTATAATACCCCAATACATTTCCATTGTAATAGGCAAGAATAGATGGCACTCCAGTTATAGGAAGGTTCTTTCCTCCCAAAAATGGTCGAACGAAATTATCTTCTGTGATCATTTCATAATACACAGCAGGAGTTTTATGTTGTTCGTTTATGTGTTTTTCTAGATAAGTTTCTAATGTAGGACGAAAAGAATTGCATGACCCACAAGTATTTCTGCCGCAATAAATAAATGTAATTTGATTATCGGATGCAATGGTATCTTTAAATTGTGTTTCTGATGCTATTCTAATCATGATTATTTTCCGTTGCGAGAATAGTGTAATATTCCTTGCGGATGATTGGTATAAACATTGTCCATGTGTACATCACTTTTCATATTAAATCCCCATTCTATCATTTTATCTAATAGCATTAATCTAAGATTTATTGAATGATATTCTATAGTTATTTCCTGTATATTTTTCATATCTTCTGATGTTAAATCTTTCATTGCTATTTCATCTCCTTCGATATCGCATTTTATTACAGTTATATTATACTGTGTAAGTAACGATTTGATATGATCGGCAGATGTTATATGTGCATGTATAAAAATATATGAGTCATCTGTTCCCACTGCATCTGTAATAACTTTTAATGTATCTGGGTTAGAATCTACTCCAATAACCTGTTTTGCACCTTGCGCATTAAAATATACAGAACTGTTTTCATTTATATCCACCGTATACCACATTCCACATCCTAAATCAAGTACAACTTGATCCTTTACATCCAAAAATGGCCAGTGATCGGATGCGTTTTCGCTCTTCATAGTATGTTCTTTCATTTCATTGTCCTTTGTAATTTTTGTTCATATTTTTCAAGAGAATTAACTCCATATAAAAATTCCCGCATTTTTCCGTTTCGGTACATAATGACTATCGGTATTGCTTTAATCTTTGCCCAGTGTTTCATATGAGGAATTTCATCAATATCTATTTTCAACATAGGAACATCGGGGTGTAAATCAGAAAATTGAGTTAATATTGGTTCTATTTCTTTACATACTTCACACCACCTTGCTTCGTATTTGATAATAGCAATATCTTGTTCTTTAAGATGGTCAACAATTGCACTAGACGGGGCGGTATATTCTGCGTATGATTGTGTTATTGAATAGAACATATCATTTTACCTCACACCCACCACCACCACAGGCAACCTCTTCATTTAAAGTGGTTTTGTCTTCCACTTCAACAACTTTATTGAGATTGATTTTATGTAAGTGTTTACTCATTTCCTCATATTCTTCTTTAGTAATGTCTTGAAAGGGAGGTTGAACATAATTATTATTATCGGTCGGGAAACAACTCAGTGCAGTGAAATTCTCACGATTTTCCCACATCCAATCCCGCACTATCTCCCACTCGTTATCACGAACATTGACCGTGGTGGATACATTGTTCTTATTTGCACCCTTTCTGTGTCCGGGTTTCACCCACTCTTTCCAGACTTTACTAACCCGATTCAAGAGATCCAACGCAGATTCTTGGCGAGTTACCGCACCATCAGGTGCTTTAACAGGAATACTGATAACAGCTTGTTGATTGGGGCGGAAGAATTCATCTTCTAACATGTCAGGGATGGTTTCTGCCAGATATTGATAAATAGCTTCATTCTTGTCCACCCGAAGCCGCCGAACATAATAATCATTATGCCACGCATGTACGCCAGATGATGTGCCGAGGACCAATGATGTAGTATTATGCGATACTACTTTATTTCCCAACTGATATGTGTGTGTATTTTGAGTTTCTATGTCCACCGTAAATTGAGGTGGAAATTTTTTAATTGATTTAATCTTCATTCTACTTCTCCAAAGTTCTTCCGCTCACGGGTTTAACAAAACATACATTCTACTAATATCCAATAATCTCGTCGTCCTTGTTCAAATCTTTGACTCGTTTCCATCCGGTAGTAGTTTTTAATCTATGTTCAGATGTTAATTTGGCTACAAATCCATCTTCCATTGTTATTTCATATACTTCCGACATTCCATTAACATATAATTTAGTAATTTTTTCGGCATCGTCGTTTTCATTATATACAAACACATCTGATTTTGGTTCTATCCACACACCACTTCCAACTTCAAATACATTTTCGTCGGTGAGAAGAGATATAAGCTCTGCCATTGTTTTATTACCATCTGTTGTCCTAATTACAGTATCTAGTGTTAAACAACCTTCTGGTTTTACCGTAGTACATCTCGCTGCTGAGTTGATCCCAATTAGTTTTGCAACTCTCTCGTTTTCCTCTTTCACAGCATGTGCTGCGTCCTTCATACTCAATTTTAGCACTGCACCAGATGCAATACCAGTCATGCTCACTCCAATTAATGCTTCCTTCTCCGTGGTCTTTTTCCATATATCCCTCAAATAATGAAAATTAGTATAGCTTGCTTGAAGGGTGGCGACAAATGCGGCTGCTTCTGCCCGAGCATTCAAATCTTCTTGGTCTTTTAAGTTTGTTGTATTGATTGTTACCAAATTACAAAATTGAAATGCCCGAAGTGAAATCTCTGCACAGGGATTTAATCCCCATTCTTTGTCATTGGTGAAGAAGAGTCCCGGTTCACCAGTACCACCAGCTTCCAGTTTCTTCCACAAATCAAAGAACACTTCTTTATCAATCTTATGACGAAGAATGACAGCCGAATTGTTCGCACGGTGTCGTTGGGGATTTAATTCGTCCCACCCCGGACCAAACTTACAAGTTAACATATCATCATCGTCCAAGTCAAACAACGCAATCATGGCCGAACGACGAATACCACCAGACAAAACAGCACCGGCAATATAACAACAGATATCATGCACTTCTAAAGTAGTTAGCTTATCACCAGATTGTTTTCGGTCAAAAATTTTCTGAATACTGTGAAGTCCGTCCTTGAGCGGTTCTGGCCCCGGAGCTTTACCACCCGCAGTAATCAAACGGGCACCTTTGGGACGAATATCACTGAAATCAAACGCGGGGGCAGCTTTCCCAGTAAAATATGCTTTGACAAGCATCTTGACTGCATCGGACCACCCTTCAATGGAATCGCCTACCAAATATCGTTTTGTTTTGGTTGGACGGGTGATTTCGGGTAGCTTTTCCACATGATGCTGCTGGACCGAATATCCTACACCGGTACCAGATAATAAAAGGAACATTAATTCACTAAATGCGGCGTAATGATCCATCGGCATAAAACTACAATTATATATTCTGGTATTGTTAATCTCTGTGGGCTTTCCCGCGAATTGCAATGAATTATGAGTCACTATTAATTCTGACCCAACAAGAAAACTGTTATCTGGGGAGTTAACAATAAAACATGACGCATTTCCAATTCCAACTGGTGTGACATCATCTATTTTACGAAACTGATTTCTAATGGTTGGGGTACGAAGATTTTTTAATTTTCGCGGCATACGAACCACTGGTAAATCTGTAAAAAATGAAATGGTGTACAGCAATTTATGATGTGACATTTTTTGTCTAGGAATTCCAGTGGTATACTTAATCCCCAACGACGAAAGAATAAATTTCACTCCGTCAATGATGCGAATATTGGTATTGGTGAATAAACATCTACCACTAAGTGTGATGTGGCCATCAGTATCCATTAATCCCGCCAACAAAGCAATTCTCTGTTCACTGTTTCCAAATAAATATTCTTCAGGAATGTGCTTGTTTTTTATTAATTTGCATTCATTCAATGCTGGCTTTAATCCAACAACATTCCATGCATAGATATTTTTTGCACCGGCCTTTCGTACCGAATATCCGGCATGTTCATACACAGCCTTCATATATTCTGCGTCACTTCCAGCATTAACTGCAAATTGAGTTCCGTTGGAAAACCCATCTCCTAGCCACACTCCTAAAATATATGGATCAATTACATATAATTTCTGTTCAAATTCAAGCGGAAGAGTATTTCGAATACTTATATTGTTTTTATCACCCTGTGCAAGATGTGTTTTGATATATTGGGTATCAACTACCCGAGTTTTATTTTCTCTTCGGTCATCTTCGGTAGACACAATCCAAAGATGTTCATCACACGCCACTATTGATGCCCCGTTCGTAAATTGTATATTATAGAGATTTTTATCTGTGAAGTGTTTTACTCGTAAAACTGTCGTGGGCTTCCCCCGAGAATCGTATATTATATCTCCCGGGACAATTTTTCCCACCGTTGTCCATCCATTAATTGTTAAAATTGGAGTGGAATCTTCAATAGCTCGCATTGAAGGAAGTATTTTTTTGTCATACACGAATTTATAAGCATCTTCTATTTCTTGGGATAATTCTGGAAATTTACTAATATGCATAAATTTATTTCTATCTATAATCTCTTTCCAGTTTTCTCGTCTATTTTTGGAATCTAAATGCTTGGCGTACTTCATAAAAATCGTTATTGAACTGAGAATATCATCTGCTGTGTTCATTTATTTCCTCGTTGCTTGTATGTCTGGTCGGGAGTATAAATATCTGTATGGCACATCTCCGATGTGTATCTATAGAAACATATTATTTCTTATAGATACTCTTTAAAAACGGTGAAGAGGTGTTTCCTGCCGGAGTCACAACTGACGGTGCAGATGATAATGTTCCAAGTCGCTGTTTTAATGCAAGATCTTCGGCACTATTGAATTCTACTACCTTTACAAGTCCCATACCAGTATGCATATACATCTTAAATGTTACTCCATCTATTCCAAACCGATTTTTAATAATGTGTATTCTTCCTTCATTTTTTGCTTTATCCTCAAGATTGCGGCTTGCAGACATAACAAAATCTGCATTCATGATTTTTTGATAGGATTCCGCAATTTTGTCTGCTTGGATAATTTCATCTTGCAATGCCCCTCGTTGGGCCTGAGAGGCTGTCCAAATAGGGACATTATATTCCCCTGCCATACCTCGGAGTTCTTGATATACGGAACCCTGACCCTCATATGTATTGTCAAATTTGTCAACACTTCGCATTAAATCCCCATAATCCACGATAATTAGATCAGGAATAACTCCGATCATATGCAATTGTTCCAAATGAGACTGTAATGTATGTATAGTTGATGCTCGGGCAGGATAATATTTAATGCGTATTTTACCCGATAATCTATTTACAACTTCTTTTACTTCATCATAATGCACAGGAATAAGTGCCGGTTCAATTCCAGTAAAAATGGTATCATAACGAACTCCGACATAATGTTCATTTAATTCCATTGTATAGTGAACAACCGTCTTTCCTTGTCTGATGGCGTTGGCACCAATGGTGGACAAAATCCACGATTTTCCTATGCCAGACGGAGCCACAACAACTCCCAATTCTCCTGCCGCAAGACCACCGTTTATAACATTATCTATTGGATTCCACCCTGTAGCAACTACATTTCGTGGGGGAACTTTCAATCGTGCGTCTACATCCGCATAATCGTGTCCCAAATCACGAGAATTCCCCGCATGCATTGCTTTATCAATGACAGTTTTGATTTGTGAATATTGTCCGGACTGTAATAGGTCTACAGAATGAAGAATCGCAGATTTTAATGTTTGATTTTTACAAAATTCCAAAAATTCCTTTTGAACATATTCTTCGTCGGGAATATTTCCAACTCTAGTATAAATATCTTTAAGTTGGTCGCGGATTAACCCATAAATAAGATTATTTTCCCTGTCTTTTTGTAATTCAGTAGCAAAAACTTCTATTGAGGGAAGTTGTTTATATTCTGCATGATATTTCAGCAAAAATTTAATAATCCACTTGGATGCTTCATTCTCAAAATAATTTGGATTGACAATATCAAATGATTGTGCCAAAAAAGTAGGCGAACCCAACAAAGCAGCAACAGCTTTTGTTTGAAATGTTGCTCCGTACTTAACTAAGGTGTCAACAGAAGTATTATACTCCTTGTTTGATTCCATAAAACCTCAATAGTGGCATAAACGATGTGGATAGCCACACATCATAATTGGGAAGTGAGGAAATAAAGTTACCACTAATTAGTAACTTTGTCAAGGCCAATTTTTGCAAACTTGGTACATGATTTTGAAGAGAATTCAATACTTTTAATTTCGATGATACACTAATATTTACATCTCGTAGTGTCATTAAGGTTAAATTGCGTTCTATAATATCTTTACTATTAAGAATACTTTGATATAATTTGGATTCTTTTTGATGTTTTTCCGCTCGTTCATAGATGAACTTTAAGTCAATTGAATGAGTACTAAATTCTGGATAATATTTGAGTAACTTAGATGCAGTTTTTCCGTTGGGTTTTATTTCCCCAATACCTTTAACCCCCGGAACATTATCAGACTTATCTCCTGTCAACGCACGATATAATACAAAATTATCAGGGAGAATTTTATAATCTTCTACCACAGTTTCTATTGTGTAATTTTTCTTCTTAATGGGGTGCCACAAATGAATGTGTTCACTGATCATTTGATAAAAATCTTTGTCTGTAGATAATATAATGGCTTTCCCACCTTGTTTAACCGTCCATTCACTCGCATACGCAATAACATCATCCGCTTCAACATTATCAATAGAAATTAATGTTACGGGTAAATGTATTAGCATGTTCATGAGAGCAACCAATTGATTGTTCCTGTTTTCTTGTGACTGTTCAGGAGTTTCAAGATCATAAGTACGATTAACATGAACAATGGGTTTGCGTTGAGCTTTGTATTGGGGATATAATTTTCGTCGCCGCTGACTTCCTCCGACACCATCAAATATGAGTACCACCCGAGTTGGTTTAAGATACCGGATTACCGCACCAATAGATTTAAGAAATCCAGTTACTCCACCAACATGATTACCATTTTCATTGAGCGTGGGAATGGCACACCAATTGCGTATGAAGGTATTCAACCCGTCCACAAACAATATTTTGTCATTATATTTCATGGAACTCATATCTTCAAATTCCATATTTTTGAATACTTCTTTTAAATCGGTCATTTGGAATTCGCCAGCGGTCGCCACCCAGCGGGTAACATAATATTACTGGATGCGCCCTTAAACATGGGTGCAATATCTTTGTCCTCATATCCGGCCAAGCCACACCCAATACGAGTTACTTCAAACTTCATCTCAGGATTAAGTTTTGCAAAACTAAGAAAAGTATCCACATACTTACTAATACGATGTAAGGATAGTGTCTTAATATCTTCGTCTTTTGTAGGTATCGCATAACTATTACCATATAAACCAATACCTTTTCCATATATGGCACCATGTTTAAGCATAGCTTCCAAGGCGGCACCCTTTCCATGCCGCCCCGCAAGATTACTTCCAAAGACAAAAATCGGAGGCTTAAAGTTCATTGCGCATCATATCCACCACGACCGCCGTCCGCATTATCTAATAAAAGTTGTCGTTGGTAAAATTCTGTTGCCGGGGGCTTATACTGTGGAGTGTCAAAAATAGTAACTGGAGATTGATTTGCTGCCAATTCTGGCTGCGACAAATTGGCAAATTTCTCGGGGCACGAATGCAACAAACACCGATAAAAATTCAATTCAAATTGTTCTAATACTAGTGTTTTAAAATTTGATGTTTCTTCTGAACCATCATTTGTTTTGGGAATAATAGTATCCAGTGCAAATATTAATGCTTTCATTCCCAATGAATGAATCTCTGCTTCTGTAAGAGGTATCATATTACTTCTTCTTCCCGGGCTTCTTAATACTACGCCCTTCTTTAATCGTTTTTAACGGAAGCGGAGTTGGCTTAGGTCGGCCTCGAAGCATCTTTTTTAATTCAGTTTCCTTAGCTTGCAAAGCCAATTTCGCGTTCGTCTCGACTGAGGGGTATTGGGGTAGTGAATCGCGTACTTCTTGAATTCGTGCTATATAATCTTTGCGCAAAAACTGATAATCGGTTCTTAAAAGAGCAAAATCTTCGCGAATTTTTTCAGTAAGGTCACGGTCCACTTGATATATCACCACCATATCTATGAAGGCCATTATCAGTGCTAGCATCGCAATTATTAACATATTATTCCTCTTCTGTTATTGGGGTAATCTCAACTGCAGTTGGATCAAACTCTGATTGATATTGCATAATTAGTGCATCACAAATTTGTGTGTATAATTTTTCCTTACGAACTGGATCGGCGTTAAGAAACCCGGAAAATTCTTTAGCTTGAAATTTAGATTCGGTACCATCATCATTTTGATACGAATACCACGCAGCAGTCTGTTTAATGATTTTTTGTTCCTTGAGTACAGTTAACCACGATACTGTATCATCAATGCCCCGGTTAAAATAGATATCAAATTCCGCTGTCCGATGCGGCGGGCCAAGCCGGTTCTTCACAACTTGTGCTTTAACTTTTACTCCAACCACTTGATCATTTGCACTGATTTTTCCTGTTAAACTCAATCGTATTCTAGTAGAAGAATGAAATGCAATGGCCTTACCGCCCGATGTAGTCCATGGATCGGAAAATGGCATTGCATTCATTTTCATACGAAGTTGATTAGTAAATACTAGTGTAATTCGTTGTTGACCAAGCATTCTGGTAATTTTTCGCAATGCTTTACTGATAATAATAGCTTTATCAGTTGCGTACCCATCTTTAGTAAATCCTGCCTCTAGTTCCCGCATAGTACTTGCCGCTGCCACACTATCAACAATAATAGTTATTAATTTATTTCTATCACTCTCCTTGGGACTAGAACGAACATTTTCAATGATATTTGTAATTGATTCAAAAATTTCCTCGACTGTTCCTAATGGACAGTATAAAAATTTATTTGTATCAACTCCCATGGCCGCTAAAAATTCTACACTAGTAGCATTTTCGGTATCAATAAAAACGCCCAGACCACCACGCTTCTGAGTGCTGATAATTAATTCTGCGCCGAGGAGTGATTTTCCACTTCCCTCAAGGCCCGTTATTTCTGTAATTCTACCAACAGCAATTCCTCCATTGGGTCTATTGCTAATGGCAATATCTAGCATAGTGGCACCAGTTGAGATAAAATCATTAATGTCGGTAGGAGTGGATTCCTTGCCATCTAGAAAATATGCAATCTGCTCATCTTTGTTCAATTTATTCAAACTGTCAGCGATGAGTTGAGCTAATTCATCTCTATTACTAGAGAATACTTGTTTCTTTTTAAGTTCCTTTACTACTCCATCTTCCGTGGTACGCTTCGCCATATGCCTCTCCTATATGTGGAGGTATGCCACCATAAATTATATGATGGCATACGATCCCAAAACTCAATTGTTAAAAGTTATTTACTTACTAAACAATTCGTCAAACGCCTCGATAACTTTTTGTGGTGTATTGGCTTCCGATCCCATTTTTTCAACAGTGGCACTTGGTACCACATCGGTTACCTCTACCTTAACACCTACCGGCACTACATCCTGATCAATATATTTCGCCAAAACAACTTCTAATTCAGAGTAAGAAGGTGCCTTATAAACTTCTTTAAGATCTGGTTGATTTAGCAACCAAGAATCCAATATCTTTTGATCGGGAGACGCCGGAGAAACTGACGGCTTTGCACGAACATTGGTTTTGGCAAAGTTTGTATCACTCTTTTCCTTTGGAATATACTCTATAACGATATCCCGCCCCTTAATAGGATCTGTGATATCACCATAATCGGGATCTTCCATGATACCAAGCAATTCCTCATACACCATTTTACCAAACGACCAAAAACGAACACCCTTATCTTCTTCACCACGAACGATAACAGGAACATATGTACGCAACTTGGGCATAAACTGCTTTGCCTGTGCATAACTTTCCTTTAACTGTTCTGCCCGCAGCTTGTCGGCAAATTCAGCAATAGGATCAAGATCGCCATATGAGATGGGTGACAGATATGTTTTCGGGCCTAAATAATGAAAATACAACTCAGCAAACGGCCAACTGGGGTTTTCTTTCCAAGGTAGAATTCTGATTGTTGATTTGCCTTCGGTGGGCTTCCACACTGCGGCTTGCCTATCGTTGATACCCTTGAAACTGTTCAACTTCGCACGCAGTGTTGTAAAATCTAATGACATATACTTCTCCTGTGTTTAGTGTTTATGATTTAGTATAAACTGTTTAATTTATTATGTAACCGTTCATACTTACGAATAAATATAACGCATTGTACTTAATCTGTCAAGCGCCGAATCTCTAGAATCTTGGTTCTAATCTTCTTTAATTTTTGATATGCAGTAACTAATACCATGTTATTAAGTTCCTCCCAATCTATTTTGTATTTGATATCTAATATACCATTATTTTTTTCAAGTATCAATTTATTCAACGCATTAATGGTGTATATTGTATTAGTTTGTTTCTTGCGATGCACTGAAATAGTAGATGAAATAATTTGCCCCAATTGTTCAAGATCGAAATCTTTGCCTTGAATATTATAGGTAATAATTAACTGATCCTTATCATCTAGATTTTCTAGAATGTAGACCGTATCAAATGCCAATGCGTAGGTGTTTCGAATTTGCTCAATTACAGAATCTATGTTATCTCTGGCACAAAAGGTGCAAAGCAATTGGGTTGTAACCATAATATTTCTCGTATAATGACATATATAACCACTTCTAATAAGTATTTAACTTCAGTGTCATAATACGATTTATATTGCAGTTAGACCCACTTCATTCATGGCATTATAATTCTGTCCGGTATATATTCGGGTAGGATATTTTCCATACTCTGTAAGGATTCCAAACACCCTACTTATATCGTCACCGGGGGCCACATCCAGCAAAACGCTGTCATATGTGTACAATACCAGCTTACTTTCTCTGTTATTTAGGTACTTTGTTATAGCTCTTAATTTGGGGATAGTTTTTACCACTTCTAGTGCTTGGACATAGTAATTAAATACTTTACTAGGATTTGCATCGGTGATCTTCGCAGTGACCCCGGTGGGGAGAATTATGCTATTATGAACAGAATAAGAATTCCACATCTGTTTGCGGTGGTTCTGTATTCGCTTGAACAATTCAAAATCTGGAACATTATTAGTCATCCCATACATGATTTCAAATGTTTTTTGTTTACTAGCCTGATATAATTCATCGGTAATGTTATCAGTTTTAAAATATATCTTGGCAAGTTCTGTGTGAAGTGACCCCGCTGGTAAATCAACTCCAAGATCGTCGGCAATTAATCTCAAATGATATGCTTCAAAATCAATAGACAGCAAGTGCCCCTCAAAAAAACGAGATACAAACATATCACGTTCCCCCGTACTTTTATTAAGTGCGGAGAAATTGATCCCCAATGCATTACTCGCCCGACCAGTTACAGTGAATGGATAATAATTTGTATACAATAAATTTTTATTCAAATATTTTTTTGCAACTGCGGGCCGTCGTTCGATAAGCTTTTCGGGGTTTACACAGATACCCGAGGCTTCCAGTTCAACTAGACACGGAATGTATTCATCATTAAAGAACGGAGACACATGAACAAATTTATTTTCAATTTGATCTAGAATAATTTCTAACCACTCTGCTATCTTAACGAGAGGAACCGATTGGTATGCGTTATTGATTTTATCAATGTGATAAAGATATGGACCACTATCAACACACCCCCATTCGGGGTCCATTCCCATCTGCTGCACAGTCGCCACAGTTCCAAAAAACTGCAAAAATTTCTTCTTATCATTGGTCTGAATTATACAATCTTTTACCAAATCTATAAAATGCTCTTTAGTAATGACTCGCGAACCAGCATCATAATGATGAATGGGAAGGATATATGTTTCCGTACCAGAACGCACACCAATTACAGCCACTTCGTTCATTAACGGGTGGCGTAATTGATCACTTAACCATAAGGCACAGGTAATAGTTTTATGCGGAGTAAAATCAGTAACCATTTTCATATGAATAGAATATACGCTATCCGATCTGATTTGTCAACTCACTGATATTAGGTGTTTATCCGATTTAGCCATAATAGGGTTCCCATGATATTTCTGCCCACGCATCAGTTAATGTATCCCCACCACTACTGTTGCCGTCCATTATAATAACAAATGCGATATAATCTCCCGGATTACCCGTTACGGGAGATAACGGGCCACCATTACCATGTGTGCCGAGAGGATATCCATTATCCGGGGTATTCAACCACTGGGCTTGATATTCTGTTTGATTTTGATATCCTGCTTCTGAATAGAAAAAATCATCATCGGCGGTCCAAATTTGTTTTATAACGCATGGATACATTTCACCAGCGTCACTTGTTATTGAATCATATCCGCCACCGATACCAATACCGGGATAACATAATTGCCAACCAAGACCAATATGTCCCTCATCTGGACCGAATGCAAGTGAATCACCTTCTGCTGGGTTGATATTTGGATACAACGCCTTGCGCCCGGGGTAATCCAATGTATATATTTGATTATACACTTGTCCCCAATGGCCGTCCCAAATTTCTTGGTTTAATACATCTCGCATTTTGGTGGTAATGTTACCATATGCATCTGCTTGAAAAAGTATACCGCCACCATGCCCGGGATCGGCTTCATCTGGCGTTGGGAAATAATAATAATCAGAATATGAAATATCTAGTGTGAGGGGGACATATACCGGATTGACACCGGGAAACCAATAATATCCTCCACTAAACCCTGCTTTTTTAATTGTGCTTCCACCATTCCCCACATTTGCCCCCCCGGGCCACATACTTCCACCATGCCACTCAATAGTTCCATAAAAATTAGGAGGTACAATTTGTACATTGAAATAAGCGGTTCCGGCGTCAGTTCCACTATAGGTACCACTATAATATTTAATAGCAGTAATACGGAATGGTACCTCCGATGAAGGTGAAAAGGAACACACCTTAGTTAAGGTATTTCTGTTAATACTACCAATAAGCGTATCCGTTAATGTACATCGGTGGGGTGAAGTTGCCGCTTCTACTGGAGTTACTGGAGTTACTGAAGTTGGATTACTTATATACCTTGGCAATCCTCTATTCGCTATTACAGTGGGAGGACGGATAATTGCATTGGCAGTTTGATCTTTAATTTTGTGACTATACTTTTCAGAAGAAGTCATTAACGATCCAGAAAGCTCTGGACTTGGTGTATAAGCTGGACAATTTTCCATATGATATTCATCATAATGTTCTTTAATATAATATATTAATGCAGGAATCTTTTCAGAAGCAGTTAATACTAATGCTTTATTTTGGGATATGACTCCGGGATTCGGTACTTCTTTTCCTGCAATGACCAACATTCCATCTTCCAATGGCCCGCAAACATTCCACGGGATCTCTACAACAATGAAATTAGGATTGGAGGATAAATTAGCATACTGATTAAGATCTATTTCAATGACAGGACCGTATTTGATTTGTTGAGTTCGGCAGATAAAATATCTAGTATAGTACCCCGCTAATACCTGCCCATATACTGGATGCGCCCTATTACTAACTGGAGAAATATTATAGAACTTTTTATTGTTAGTAAACATGTTATATATAACATTGGTCATGTTATCTCGTATATCTTTAAGTTTAGTTAACATGATTATTTATTCTCCAATTGGTCGTGTAATAGAATCCGGAGATGGTTGTATACCTTGAAATACTTCGGCAAAATGAAATCTTCCCAAGAACAAAAATACACCTTCGATACTGGTAACCCATCCCTTTGAAGGAGTTATTGATTCACTCAATCCGATAGTAGTAAACAATCCATCCAAATACAAATTTGGTTGTATTCGATCTACCCAAAAAAGATCTCCAATATGAATACTAGAAATTCCGGGCAGGCTTATTTTTATATGCAATCGAGTTGGTGCCGGAGATAATAAATTTGTGCCCACCCTCTTATCACGAAGTTTTGCATCTGCCAATGCCCATGACCGTGCTCTACGAGACATATAACTTGGTATAAGTTCTATAAATTCTATAAATGTACCATAATTTTTGTATCTTTCAATTATTGCTCCTAGTTGGGCATCTGCTTTTTGAGAATCTAAAATTTCTCTTTGTATAAGAGGAGTGTTGGTGGTAAAAATAGACTCTACCATATCATTGGGTCTACCGTCAGCCGCTGTATTGTATTTCGCCGCCGCAATGTGTAATAATCTAGTAAAAGCAGTTACTGGATTAGTGCTATCAGTCTTGTTTTTCTCCAAATTATCTAATGCCTCATTAACAGTTTTTTCAAACGCAGCATTATTAGTCTGCAGCAAAGTTAATAACAATGCCTGCATGGCCACTGGTGGTCTATTATCCAGAGCACCGGGAGGGGTTAAAGCCTCGGAAAGTTTGGCCCGCATGTTTGATGAAATAGATTTATCATATCCTAATTCTGATATAACTCCATTTGTCGCTTCGTCACCCACTGTAGACGATAGCCCAACAGCACCAGCGAGAGTAGTTTTGAATAGAGCTTGAAGCTTTACCCTTCGAGTGTACTCCCCGTTTGGAATATTGTCGTATTTGTTCTGGTTCAGTGCAAATTCATTAAGCCTATCAATTAAGACTGTATTGCCGGTCGATTTTGCAACAGCCATCGCGATTAGAACATCCATTCCCAATGTATATTCGAGAGGTTTCAAACCAGTTTTTTTATTACCACCGATACTAATCTTAATTTCATTTATTTTTACATCTTCTCCGCCTTTTCCAGCAGTGCTCAATCTAATTATTCTTCCCGCTGCCCCAATAGGAACGCTATACGCATCCTCTTCGTTCATACCATCCCGTTGTGCAGTTTGAGTAGTAGGAGGTTTTAAAATATCTATTATAGTAGTTTCAAACATGGCTCCAGTTTGAAATCCAGTAGAAGATCCAATTATACCAAAATATCCGGAATCACCCGGACCTCTAATACCCTGTACTGCGATTTGAGATGCCAAAATACTTGGAAGCGAAAAATCTGCTTCCAATGATATTAATTCGCCTCCCCCCGATCCCAAGCTAGTTCCCTCACTTACTGTATAGTCAGTTTTATTGATATCATTGGAATTCAATCTACGGTTGAACATGTAGATTTTATTCCGTTTAGCTGTTTCAATCAATTCCTTTGCGGCAGCCAAACTATCAGTTGTGTGCACATCAATAATAGTAAATGTGGTACTTGCGTCATCTGAAGAATTTACACCCTCACTTATAGCAGGAAGAGTCGGCGGTCCATATACTTTTATTTCTGGTTTTTCCATGTTTAATTTAGAAGAAGCTTCATTCAAATGCAATTGTAAATTCCAAAAATTTCCAGTAGCTGCGGA
>Ga0315291_10005305_pt1 | contig 16172 bp, 14 predicted proteins | sample YL17G12_20_MG_FD_203070 | JGI IMG/M metagenome (GOLD analysis project Ga0315291, IMG submission 203070) | Sediment microbial communities from Yellowstone Lake, YNP, Wyoming, USA - YL17G12_20 | ecosystem: Environmental > Aquatic > Freshwater > Lake > Sediment | place: USA: Wyoming | collected...
TGGACTCTGGGCCCCCGGCAAGCCGCTCACCTCCGCTCATCGGCGATGGAGAACTGAAGGGCCCGGCGGCTCCCATCAGAGCCGCCAGGGGGACAGGGCCTGCCGGAACGCGTCGAGCCGCGACTCCGGCCCGGGCCCGACAGCCGTCAGTACGAGACGCCGCTCCGTCGGTCCCGTCACCGTGATGGCGAGCACGAAGCGGTCCGGCGGAAGGCACGCCGCCACGTGGTCGGCCCATTCCACCACGCTTACTCCGCCGCTCTCGAACGTCTCGGCGCAGCCTATCCGCTCCATCTCACCGGCGCCTCGCAGGCGGTACGCGTCGAAGTGATGGAGGGCGAGCCGCCCGGCGTAACTGCGAAGCAGGACGAAGCTCGGGCTGGTAACCTTCCCCCGGTCCTCTACGCCGAGGCCGGCCGCGAGGCCCTTGACGAAGCACGTCTTGCCCGACCCCAGCGTGCCCTCGAGGCCGATCACGTCGTTCGGGCGGCAGAGCGCTGCGAGCGCCGCCGCCATCGCCTGCGTCTCGTCGGGGCTGCGCGTGATGAGTTCCAGTCCGCCCGCGCTCATCGGGTCAGGTGCTCCCACCCGCCGGCGGTCAATGGCTCGCGGCTTCCGTCCGCGGCCTCCAGGTATGACGCGGCCCCGGCCACGACTTCGCCGATGATGGAGACGCCGACCCTCTCGCCAGCGGCGCCCGCCACGCCGCTCCGCGCCAGCTCGCGCGCGTCCGCAACACCGAGGCAGAAGAGCAGCTCGTAGTCTTCGCCGTCGTTCAGCGCGTGCCAGAGAGGCGGACGCCCCGTCGCGCGCGAGAGCACGACAGCGTCGTCGCTGACCGGGATGTCGGCCGCGCGAAGGACGACGCCGACGGCGCTCTCCTCCGCGATGTGCAGCGCGTCCGTGCTCAGGCCGTCGCTGATGTCAATCATGGCGTGCAGCCGGCAGCGCCCGGCCAGCGCGAGGGCCTCCGGGATGCGCGGGCGAAACGTGAGGTGCCGGCCCCGGATGGACCCGCCGAGCCGGCCCGTGACGCAGATGGCGTCGCCGGGCCGTGCGCCGCTCCGGGTGACGACTCCGGCCGACCCGGCCGTCCCCAGCGCAGTGACGGTCACGGTCGTCGGCCCCGGCCCGGAAGCCACGTCGCCCCCCACGAGCGGCGCCGACAGTTCGCGCGCGGCCTCATAGAGCGCCTTGCACAACCGCCGGCAGGCGTCGTCGTCGTATGAACGGCCGAAGCCGACCGCAGCCACAGTGCAGAGCGGGCGGGCCGCCATGGCCGCTATGTCGCTGAGGCAGCGGGCAACGGCCTTCCTCCCGACCAGTTCGGGCTCCGTGCCGGCCTTGAAGTGCACGCTTTCGATGACGGAGTCCGTCGTCACGACGACCCGGCTGTCGTCGGGCACACGGAGGACGGCCGCGTCGTCGCCGATGCCCACTTCGAGCCACGGCGGCCGCTCGCCGGCCGCAAGCTGCCGGATGTATTCGACCAGCTCTCGCTCAGCCATGCGCTGGCTCCTTGCTCTGTCGCCGCGACCCGGGCGCACGCCGGCGCCCGGAGGGCTTCTCCCTCGCGGCGCACCAGAAGCGCAACACGGACTCGGCGGCCGCCTCCAGGAGCTTGTCCGCATCCGCCAGGGCCGCCTCCAGGTCCATCGGCCGGTTGACAATCGCAAAGGCCGCCGACACGCCGCATCCGTAGACCTTCTCGTAGCCCGGCCCCAGGGAACCTGCGAGCGCGACCACCGGCACGCCCTGCTCGGCCGCCGCCGAGGCCACGCCGGACACCACCTTGCCGAAGGCGCTCTGCCAGTCTATGCAGCCCTCGGCCGTGATCACGAGGCTGCTGCCGGACATCTTCTCTCTAAGCCCGACGGCCTGCATGACGGTCTCGACGCCGCTTGCGATGCGTGCGCGGAGAAAGGCCACCAGCCCCGCCCCCAGGCCTCCAGCCGCCCCGGCGCCCCGCATGCCGGCCACGTCAGTGCCCAGCCTGCGCCGCACAACGTCCGATAGGTGGGCAAGCCCCCGTTCGAGCGCTTCCGTCTGCTCGGGCGTGGCCCCCTTCTGCGGCGCGTAAGTGTAAGCGGCGCCGTCCGGGCCTGTCAACGGGTTGGTGACGTCGCAGGCCACGATCACCTCGACGCCGCGTAGGCGCGGGTCGAGCCCGGTCACGTCCACGTCCCGGATGTCGTGCAGGCGTCCGCCGCGGCAGTCCGCAATCGCGCGCCCTTCCGCATCGAGGAACCTGACGCCGAGCGCGGCGGCCATGCCCGTGCCGCCGTCCACGGTGGCGCTGCCGCCGACGCCGACTATGATCTTTGTTGCGCCCCAGTCCAGGGCCTGGAGGATCAGTTCGCCTGTGCCGCGCGTGGACGTCAGCATGGGATCGCGCTCGGCGGGCTGGAGCAGTTCCAGGCCGCTGGCCCGCGCCATCTCGACGACGGCCGTCGTGCCGTCGCCACAGGCGGCCCAGGAGGCGCGCACGGGGCGGCCCAGCGGGCCGCAGACCTGCGCCCAGCGCAGGCTGCCGCCCGTGGCTCCGGCGATGGTCTGGGCCGTGCCCTCGCCCCCGTCAGCCATGGGCACCTGGATCAGCTCGGCCGAGGGCAGGAACTTCCTCACGCCGCGCGCGATGGCCTGCGCGGCGTCGGACGAGCTGAGCGACTCCTTCAGCGGGCCTGGGGCAATCGTGATCTCCATGGGGGAGCGAACGCGTCGGGGCATGGCGCCATTCTACTAAATGGCCGAAGGTTTTCCAGGGGGCCTCCGTACATCGAACCGCAGCCGGACGGAGCGCGCGGCGTGCCGTAACGCATTATGCTTGAAAGCGTTACAGACCACGCAAGGTCCGGGGAAACAAGTGTTCGCCATTTTGCCTTTTTTTCTTGACTTCCGTCGCGAAACGCAGATATCAACTATGCGGGTGGCATAAGACTCGACCGACCTGCCACGACCGGGGCCGCAGGGGAAGGCGCCCCGGCCGTGGCAACTGCGATTGTCCGTGCGTCTGTTCGCCGCACGGACGACAGAACGAGGAGGTCGCAACATGCCGCCGCTGGCAGTCTGGGGCACACGCGAGACCGTCCTGCTGATCATCGCGGCGATCATCGTGGTCGTGTTGATCGTGCTCATGTCCACCAAGAAGCCCGGCCCGGAAGAGACGGGCGGCGCCCCGCCCACGGACGAAGGGGCCGGAGGAGAGGAACCCGAAGTAGAGGAACCGGAAGAGGAAGAAGAGCAACAGTAGCTACCCCTCCGGATCCACCCTCCCACGCTACTTCGGAAAGGCCGCGCTGCCGGCGGGCCTTCGACCGGCAACGCGGCCTTCGTCTTCGGCGCCGGCGCCGCTCCCCTGGAACCCCCGATGCGGCCTTGCCAACGGACGTTGACTGTGTTCGAAAGGCTAATGTATAATGCGAACGGCTGGCGGCGAGCTTTTCTGATCGGGCTCGGGCGGCCGTTTGGACTGGCGCGGGCACCATGCCTCGGAGGCCTTTTGCATGCAGGACGAGCTGAGGGGCGAACTCCCGGAGAACATCGGGCCGGTTCGGATCGAGAAGAAGATCGGCGAAGGTGGCATGGGGAGCGTGTACCGGGGCCGCCACAGGACGCTCGACATCGCGCTGGCCGTCAAAGTCCTGCCCAAGCACATAGACCTGAAGGACCCCGAGTATAGCCAGCGCTTCTCCCGCGAGGCCAAGATCGCAGCGCGCCTGAAGCACCGCAACATAGTGCAGGTCCATGACTTCGGGACGGAGGCCGGCTACTACTACCTGATCATGGACTACGTCGAGGGGCCGACGTGCAGCGAAGAGGTCCAGCGGCTGGGCAGCCTGGACTGGCGCAAAGCCGTCGAGATAGCGGGCCAAGTGGCCGAGGGGCTCGAGTTCGCCGCCTCCAAGGGGGTCATCCACCGGGACGTGACGCCCGGCAACATCATCATTGACTCCGACGGCACGGCGCGCATCACCGACCTGGGACTGGCCAAGGAGACCACCGCCGACGCCACCGGCCTGACGCGCAGCGGCGCCAGCCTCGGCACGCCGTATTACATGAGTCCCGAGCAGATCAACAGCGCGCGCGACGTGGACTACCGCACCGACATCTACTCCCTGGGCGCGACGCTCTACCACATGGTCTGCGGCAAGGTGCCGTACACCGGCACCACGTTCGAGGTCATGACCAAGCAGGTCCGGGAGCCGCTCCCCTCCCCCAAGATCCACGTGCCGGACCTGCCGGACGACCTGTGCGACGTGATCCGGAAGATGATGGCGAAGGCTGCGGGCGACCGCTACCAGAGCTACAAGGAGCTGCGCGAAGACCTGGGCAACTTGCTGGCCGGCAAGCACGTCTCGGCGGCCGGCTTCCGGGACCAGAGCATGGTCACGGCCGACATGCCCATGGACGCCGGCGTCGGGCAGGAGCAGGCAGCAAGCCTCGCCTCGGAGAAGACGGTGATGGCCAACCCCCCCGCCCGGCAGAGCAGCTCAAAGTTCCTCATCGCGATCCTGATCGCCGGGTTCCTCATCGCGGCCGCCATCATCGCCGCCCACTACCTCCTGTAGGCCCACAGGCAGGGCCGACTACCACCGTCCCGGCTGCGGCGTCCTGCCCTTGTAGAACAGCACGACACGCAGGGCTATCGCGTACGTGGCCGCCGCGCAGACAAGCCCGAACACGAGCGAACCCACCAGGGCCGGCACGAACACGGCGCCCATCAGCGCGAACACGCTCTGCTGAAAGCGGTCCAGGAAGCCCTGCCAGGAGATCGCGTCGGCCTCCGCGGCGATGACGTGGAGGCACCTGAGCAGCGCCCGCCCGACAACGTAGTCCACGTAGAAGAACGCCGGGTTCGCCACCCACACGAGCGTGACAGCGGCCAGCCGGTTGGCCTTCAGCGCGGTGGCGAGGACCAGCGCAAGGATGAACTGCAGGAACGGGAAAGGCATGATGGCCGCGAAGATGCCGATGGCCGCCCCGAGGGCTATCATGTGCGGCTCGGCGTTCTGCGTGAAGACGCGGACGATCCGCCGCCTGACCTGCCGCCACGCGAGACGGCAGTAGGACCCGAGCCGCAAGATCATACCTCTCGCCATTGCGGCATCCTGACAACGAGAACGGGCGAGTCGCAGCGCACCGCGCCCCACGTGGCTGCCGGGCCGGGCCGATGAGGAGTCACTCGAAGAGCATCCCCGCGTAACCCACGACGTATGAACCCGTGCCGAGCGGCGAGTCGGCGCTGGTCGCCCGCGCCGCCAAGACGCCGCGGCTGCCCCCGCGAGCCGCCACCGCGGACATCATGGCCACGGCCGGCAGGACGCCGCACATGGTGATGGACTCCTGGCGACACACCGTGTAGAGGCCTTCCGGGCTGAGCCCCTCCATCTGCGCGATCGCGAGCGGGTCATTGCGGTTGACCACATCCAGGGCCCGGCCGCCGCTCTCGTGGGACATGTCGCTGCTGGCCACGACGAGGGCGTCCGGCTCGCCGCTCTGCCGTATGACGTCCGCCAGCGAGGCCCCGAGGCGTCTCAGCGCGTCCAGGCTGGCGGAGGCGGTCACGCATATCACCGCGATCCTCGCCGCCGGATTATGGTACTGGATGAACGGCAGCACCACCTCCGCGGAGTGCTCGGGCAGGTGCGGCCTGTCGTCCGCCGTCACCGCCGGCAAGTCGGCCAGCGCAGCCGTCAGGCCCTCATGAAGCGCAACGGGGCCGAGCGGCGTCTCCCAGTCGCCCCCCGTCCAGAGCGCAAACGGAGGCCGGTCGTACGAGTGGCTCGGGTTCAGCAGGACGACGGCCCGGGGCACGGCGACGCGCGCGAACGTCTTGCCCGCGACCGGCCCGCTGAAGGGGTAACCGGCGTGAGGCGACAGAAGTCCCAGGGCGCGCTCCTTTTGCTCTACTTTCGGCGTGTAAGACTCGATAGCGGCCCGGAGACGGCCCGGCTCCGCCGGGTAGAACTGGCCGTCAACGACCGGCTTCCTGGGCATCTTGTTGTCTCTCCTGCTGTCCGCGAGACGAAACGGCGTGCGTGCGCCGCACAGCCCTTCATCTTAGCGCCGCGAGCCGCCGGAAGGCAAGTTGACGACCCGGGACGGACCGGGCCTCCGGTCACGGGCCGGAGCCGCCGGCCTGCGCCACGCAACGTGAGCAGAAGCCGACCACCCTTCGGAAGTACTCCTCGCCGCCCACCACGTAGGTGTCGTTATGGCCGGCGCCCTCGATGACGTAGAACTCCTTCGGCTCAGGCGCGGCGTCGAACACGGCCCTGCCCTGCGCGATCGGCACGAGATCGTCCTGGCTCCCGTGCACGACCAGCAGAGGAACGGCCAGGCCGCGAACGCACCTGATATTGTCGAAACGCGCGCGCACCAGCAGCCACGCCGGCAGGATGGGGAACTGCCGCCGCGCCATGGCCGGTACGCTCTGGAACGGGCTCTCCATGATGAGCCCGGCGACCTTCTCCTCCAAAGCCAGGTGGAGCGCCACGGCGGCCCCCAGCGAGCGCCCGAAGCAGACAACGCGCTCCGGCCGCACGCCGCGCTCGGCGACGAGATAGGTGTAAGCGGCCCCGGCGTCCAGGTACAGCCCGTCCTCCGACGGCGTCCCTTCGCTCCTGCCGTAACCGCGGTAGTCGAAGATGAAGACAGCCAGCCCATGCTCGGCCAGCAGGCGCAGGTTCTCTTCCCTGTGGCTGATGTTGCCGGCGTTGCCGTGACACCAGAGCAGCACGGGGCGCTGCGCCAACTCCCCGCCGCCCTGGCCGGGATGCCACCAGCCGTAGAGGCGCAGGCCGTCGTGCGTGCGGAACCAGCATTCCTCCACGGCGAGCCCGGCCGGCCGCCAGCTCGTGACGGGATCGCGCGTGGGGAAGTAGATGAGCCGCCGCTCAAAGAAGATGAGGATGGCCGACACGACGACAAGAACGAGGCAGACGAGGACGAACAGCCGCAGGGCTCTGCGCACGAGCGGCAACCGCCACAGGGATGCCACAACCGCGGGAGGAGCGCCGGCCCGCGTCCCCGGCGTTGGCCGCTCCGGCCCGCCGTCCCATGCCGGCGGGCGCTCGGAGCCATGCAGCGTGAGCAGGCCGCCGGTCAGGACCGCCGTCAGCAACGAGGCAATGAACAAGCCCTTCATGTCGCCGTTCGTCCAGAGGCCAGAGGAGTCGCAGTCGGGTCAGCAGGAGACGGTCGCGGCCGGTTCGCGCCCGGCGCATCGGTCGCAGAAGCGGCGCAGGGCCTCGTAGTAGGCTTCACTGGCCGGGTCGGAGGCCTCGCCGTGGCCGCCGCCCTCTATGAGGCAGAACTCCTTCGGCTTGGGCGCGGCGTTGAAGACTGCCTCTGCCTGCCCAAGCGGCACCATGTCGTCCTTCGACCCGTGCATGACGAGCAGCGGCACCTTCAGCCGGCGGACGCGCTCAAGGTTGTCAAAGCGATTGCGCACGAAGAGCGCCAGGGGCAGGCCGTGAAGGCGGTGCTGGACGACGGCGGACACGTTCTCGAAGGCGCCGTCCATCACCAGGCCAGCGGTCCTTCGCACAAGGGCCACGTGCAACGCGGGCGTGCAGCCCAGGGAACGGCCGAAGCAGACGATCCGCCGCGGCGATACGTGGCGCTCCTCGACGAGGTGCCGGTGCGCGGCCTCCGCGTCCAGGCAGAGGCCGTGCTCGCCCGGCGTCCCCTCGCTCTTGCCGTATCCGCGGTAGTCGAACAGGAACACGCCGAAGCCGCGCGCGGCGAGCCGGCCGAGCATCTCCGCGCGGTGCGTTACGTTGCCCGAGCGGCCATGGCAGTAGAGCAGGACGGGCCGCTGCGAGGGGTCGCCGGCGCCCTCACCGGGATGCCACCAGCCGTGGAGCCCGAGGCCGTCCCGCGTGCGGAAGGTGCAGCTCTCAGCTCCCGCGGGCGGGTCCCAGCTCCCGCGCGGTCCACGGCTCGGCCGGAAGACAAAATGGTCCTCAAAGAACAGGATGACGGCGAGCGCGAGCAGCCCCGCCATGGTGAGAATGATGAGCAGGCGAAAGACGACCGCGGCCCATCCCCCTGGCGCGTCGTCGGGGCGGGGGACCGCGGGGCCCGCGCCGTGGGGCGGACTGCTTCGCGGCGCCGACTGCGCCGTGAGCGCCACGCTGCCGACTGCCGCCGCCGAGCCCCGGGCCAGGGCTCCCGCACAGGCGACACTCAGGGCCGCCAGGGCAAGCACCGCCGGGAAGTGTCTCATCGCGGGCCTCTGACGAGGTCAGGAGGCGCACCGTTCTGTTGGACGCGCTCAGGGCCTCGAGCCGCGCGGCCCGCGCCGGCTCCGGCGCAGGCTGACAGGAGAGCCGAGGATCTCGGACCAGATCACTGCCTGCTTGAGGCTCAGGCTGCCGGAGAGCGGGGGCAGGCCGGGCGACGGCTTCGGGACCACGGCCGGCGCACGCTGGGGCGACTGCCGGGCCGGCGCCACAGCAGGGGCCTTCGGCCCCTCTGCCGCGGGCGCGCGGGGACGGACGCCCGCTGCGGCCGCCCGCCGCGGCTGCTGCGTGCGGGGCCGCCTGGCCCTCGCCGCCGAAGGCCGCGGCGCTCCCTGAGCCGGCAAGGGCCGGGCCACAGGCACAGGCCGCAACCGCGGCCCATCCAGCGCAGGCAAGGGGACGGCCCCGGTCACAGGCCGCGGCGGCTCCCTTAGGGACGGGAAAGGAATGACCTCCGGCTCCGTCGCTTCGACCGCAATGCGCGCCCCAGCCGGCCCTTCGCGGGGGACTGGCGGGGCCGCCTGCTCCTGGGGCATGCCGGCTGCGCTGAGCCGCCCGATGAACTCCCGTATCTCGTCCGGCGACGCCTCGTAGTCCGCGCGGGGCCTCTGCCGCTGCTGCTCGCCTTGCTGCTCCATCATCTCCCTCAGCTTCTTCACGCCCCCGCTGACGAGCAGGAACACGACGACGAGGACGAGAGGGACGATGGTGTCAAGGCCCACCTGCCATGCCTCCGCGCACAGAGGGCGGCACGCGGCGCGCTCACGCGAAGCGACCGACGTTGACCGCCCGGCATTCTAACATCAGCGGGATCGTGTCTTCAACGGCTCGGCACAACTGCGCCGCGAAGTCCGCCTCGAAGCGACCGCCGAACGCCCTCGAGGCCATCTCCAGTCCGGCCAGGCCGGCGGGGTGTCCGCGTCGCACCAGCGCGGCCGCACAAAAGGCGCGCAGGGCAAGGGGAGCTTCATCCTGGTCGCGGATGCTGGAGAACACCATGGCCGCCGAGCGCACCCGGGCAAGGGCCAGGTAATGCGCGCTGGCGTAACGTTCCTGCGCCTGGCCGCCGCGAAGCGTCTCCTCCAGCCGCGCCGCCGCCCCGGCATCGTTGGCCATGGCCTGGAGCGCGAGTTGCGCACAGAGCGTCTCCGTCCACTCGCCCGTCTCGGGCGCGGGCGCAACGCTGAGCCCGGAGAGCTCGTGACCGGCGCCTCGCAACGCCAGCGCAAGGCACAGGCGCGGCAGAGTTTCGACGGGTCCGCGCGCCAGGTAGCTCTCCAACGTCCCGGCGGCCTGCTCCTGCTGCGCCGCGAGCATGAGACGCCACGTCAGAAGCGCCCGAAAATCCACGGCGCCCTCGGCCAGCGCAGCTTCCGCCATCGCCCCGGGGTCGCCCGCCTCGCCGGCCAGCAACAGGGGAACCGCGAGCCCGACCGGCTCATGGTACTCGGGCTCGCCGATGTGCGCCTCGCAGAGGGCGCGCAGCCGGTCGAGGACGCCGGGCGGCGCCGTGCGGAAGTGCGCGCACGCCTGGAGCGCGGTCAGCTTCACCCAATCGTCATCGTCCTCCGCTGCCGCGGCAAGGGCGTCGGGAGACGGCTTCTCAGCGAAGGACTCCCGCGCCCAACGGGCCGCCACCCAGGCGCGCATGCCGAGCCGCCGGAGCTGGCGCTGAAGCTTGGCGACTCCCGCGTGCGGTCCCCAGTCCAGCTTCGGAGCGGCCTGCACGGCGCCCGCCCAGCGGTCGAGGGCCGCCTCCGAGCCCTCCTGCTCAATGAGACGAATGGCGTTGGAGGCGGCGGTCACGCAGTTCAGCGCGGCTGCCAGCTCGTGGGCAAGGACGCCGAGGATGCGGCGGGCAGTCTCCTCTTCGAGCGCACCTCCGGCCGCCAGCGCGCGCTGGAGGCCCTGCGCCTGTTCAACCGAGAGGCGGCAGCCGGCGGGCCACTCGCGGGCAATCTCCGCCTCCACGTCCGGCGCGACCACGTGGGCGCCCGATCCTTCATCCCAGCGAAGAGCATGGGCGGCCCGGGCCACCCGGCCCCTCCGGGCGAGCACCTCATTCACGCGCTGAACGATGCGTGCGGAGACCGTCGCCTTGCGCACGACCTCGATCGTCTGGCCCACGTCCTCCTGCATCAGGTAAGAGGCACTCTGCTCGGCGGCCAGCTCTTCGAGGGCGTGGACCGTCGTGCGCACGGGCACGAGGCCGACGGACTGCGCGTACTCGCGGATGGCGGCGCACGCGTCCTGGCGGACGCCTTCGTCCGCGTCGCGCAACGCGTCGAGGAAGTAACCGAACAGCTCCATGCCGAGCGTCCGTGTGGACGTGAAGGCGATGTCCGGACGCGCCCCGCCGGGCCGCGCGGGCCCGCCGGGATTCCGCACGAGGGCCTCCGCGGCCAGGCGCCGCACCATGGGGTCGGCGTGCGTCCGCCCGGCGCGCACCAGCAGGCCGGCGTCCCGCGTGTATTGCAGGGTGTCCGCAGCCCGGCTCCGCACGGCCGGGTCGGCGTCGGCCAGCGCCTCCTGCATGGCCGGCGAGTCCGCAACGTCCACCAAGCCGGAGAGTTCGTTGACGACGTGCAGCTTGTCCGATGCCGTCCCTTCGCGCAACGCGCGCTCGAGCATGGGGACGAGAGCGCGGGCCTTGGCGGCCTGTTCGGCTGCGCGGCCCGCCTGGAGGCCGATGTTGCCGGCCTCCCACACGCTCAGCGCCCTTTCGCCTGCGGACTGGCGAGCCATCTCGTCGCCCAGCCAGCCGAGGTCGGCAGTCGGGCTGAGCATGCGGAGGATCTCTCCCGCCTGCCGGGCGACCTCGAAGTCCGGGTCAGCGACGGCCTTCTGGAGCAGGGGCACGGCGCTCGCTGCGTCGAAGCGGCTGAGCATGAGCACCGCATGGCGGCGCACTTCCACCTGGTCGGTCTCCATCGCTTTCTTGATGTAATCGAGGAGCCGCCGGGAGGCGCCGCCGAGGCGGCCGGCCAGCATGTCGAGGGCGGAAGAAGCGACCAGGCCGCTCTCGTCGCCCAGCATCGTGCCCACGACCTCGACGGCGCCGGGAGTCCCGATGCCGGCGAGCGAGAGCACCGCTTCCTGCCGCACCTCCGAGTCCTCGTCGCGGCAGAGCGCCTGCAAGATGGGCAGGGCGGCGTCCGAGTTGACGAACGCCATGCTCTGGGCGGCCTGCCGGCGCACCTGGGCATCTTCGTTGGCGATGATGGCCCGGGCAAGGGCGGACTCGGGGCCGGCCAACTCCGCGAGGATGGGGCTCCTGAGGGGATGGCGGGCGATGCCGATGATGATGCCGATGGTGCTCGCTGCCGCCGTGCGAACGGTGTCGGACTCGTCCTGGAGTGCGTCCGGCAGGAGCGCGACGACGGCGGGGTCGGAGAAGCTCTCCATAGCATCCAAGGCGCGGCGCCGGATGGTGGGATCGGGCGACGCGAAGCACTGCCGCAGCACCTGGGGCGCGGCGGGGCTCTCTCGGATGTCCGGCAGCAGATCGGCAGCGACGCGGGCCAGCTCCGTGTCCCCTCTTTCAAGGGCGGCGGAGACCAAGGCGCCGGTGACGGCATCGGGCGCCGCGACGGACAGCTCGATGATGGCCTGCTGGAGCTGGCGATCGCCAGCGTCGGCCAGGACACGGCGAGCTGCTTGCTGGAGGGCATCGGCGCCGCCAGCGTCGGCCAGGACACGGCGAGCTGCTTGCTGGAGGGCATCGGCGCCGCCCCTCTTGGCAACGGCGGTCAACTCGTCCACGGCCTGGCGTGCCAAGGCGGCGATGTCCTGCGGCCTCAGGTTGCTGGTCCGCGCCATGAGGTGCCCCCATCCGCTGGCGGCTGCCGGGTCAAAGAGGCCGGGCGCCCGCCCGGCGCGGCGGTCAGGTCTGCGCCTCGCCCTGTTCGGTCTGGCCGCCGATGGACCTGCGCATCGCCGTGTCGGACTGGATGTTCTTCAGATTGTAGTAGTCCATGACGCCAAGGTTGCCTTCGCGGAACGCCTGCGCGATGGCCTTGGGGACTTCGGCCTCTGCGAGGACGACCTTGGCGCGGTTCTCGGCCACGAGGGCCGTCATCTCCTGTTCGCGCGCCACGGCCATGGCGCGGCGCCGCTCGGCGAGGGCCTGGGCCACGCGCTTGTCCGCCTCGGCCTGGTCGCCCTGGAGCTTCGCGCCGATGTTCTCGCCGACGTCTACGTCCGCAATGTCAATGGAGAGTATCTCGAAGCCGGTGCCGGCGTCGAGGCCCTTGGCCAGAACGCGCTTGGAGATGATGTCCGGGTTCTCGAGCACGGCCTTGTACGTCTCCGAGGAGCCGATGGCGGTCACGATGCCTTCGCCGACGCGGGCGATGATGGTCTCCTCCTTGGCGCCGCCGACGAGCCTTTCGAGGTTCGTGCGGACGGTCACGCGCGCCTTCGCGTTCAACTGGATGCCGTCCTTGGCGACGGCCGAGACCATCTCGCGTCCCTTCGTGGGGTCAGGACAGTCAATGACCTTGGGGTTGACGCTGGTCTGGACGGCCTCCAGCACGTCGCGGCCGGCCAGGTCTATGGCGCAGGCCTGGTTGAAGGTCAGCGGGATGTCGGCCTTGCTCGCGGCGACCAGGGCCCGGACGACGTTCGGAACGTGGCCGCGGGCCAGGTAGTGCGTCTCGAGGGCCACGGTCTCGATGGGCAGGCCGGCCTTGACGGCGATGATGCGGCTGTCCACGATGACCCGCGGGGAGACACCGCGCAGGCGCATGCCGATCAGCTCGAATATGCGCACGTGCGCGTCGGCCAGCAGGGCCTTGATGTAGAGGTAGCCGTACGTGAACAAGAAGATCAGCGCCGCGCCGCCGATTATGAGCGCGAACAAGATCACCACCACGAGCAGCGCGCTTACGACCTCCTGTGCCAGTACCGGGAACATTGGCGCTCACTCCTCCATAGAGCATTCCGCAGCCAACTCAGCCCATCCGCCCCCTCGCCCATGCAGCGCGGGCGGCAGCTCTCAACGCTCAGGCCCTCGGCGCCGGCAGCGCCGGGCCTCAGCCCTGCTTCACCACGATGCGATTGCCGGAGACCTCTATGACCTTCACCTTCGTGCCCCGGTCGAGCATCTCGCCCCGCGTCACGACGTCGTACCGCTTGCCGCTCAGGTGGGCGATGCCGCTCGGCCTCAGGGCGCTGACGGCCTCGCCTTCCAGGCCGACCAGGTGCTCGCGGATCGTCGTCGAGGGACGGAACCCCTCCTCGCGGCCGTGGCTCGCGAGGAATCTGCTCGCCACGCTCTTCCAGAGCAGGAAGAAAACGGGCACAAAGATGATCATGATGATGGAGAGGACGAAGCCGGCCGTCGTGTAGCCATTGACGAAGGCATAGATGATGCTCCCCATGGCGGCCAGGAAACCGACCACCCCGATCACGACGCCGGGCGTGATCAGTTCGACGCACATGGCCAGCAGCCCGCAGACATAGACGGTGACGATCAGGGCCAGCTTGCCCATGACGGCCTCCGGGCCTTCGCGGCCCGCAGAGAATGAACCGCAAGATGCGCTTCAGCAGGGCTTCACGACCACCCTGCTGCCTTGGATGTCCTGTATCTGGACCCGTGCGCCCTTCTCGACGAAGTCGCCCTCGGTGACCACATCCAGCACCTTGTCGCCGAACCCTGCCCGGCCGGCGGGGCGCAGGGGCGTCAGCGCCACGCCCTCCTGCCCCACCATGGCGGACAGGCCCGGCGTACGCACTTCGCTCAGGTCCCCGACGTGGGCGGCCGACAGGTCGCGCTGGTGCACAAGGCGGCCGAGGATCGGCATCGCAGGCACGAAGCGAGCCAGGACAGCGATCCCGATGAACGCCGCCGCGAACGAGCCGGCCACTGTGAGCAGGTTAAGCTCGAAGGTCAGCGTCTGAGCGGGGCTTTCCGGCAGGTAGAAATCCTGCAAGGCAAGCACCAGGCTCACAAACAGCAGCAGTATCCCCACCACGCCGGCCGCGCCGAAGCCCGGTATGACGAATATCTCCAGGAGCAGCAGCACCAGGCCGACGGCGAAGAGCACGATGGCCAGCAGGGGCGGGTAGTGCAGCGAGTACTTGATGAGGAAGAAGGCGGCAAAGCACGAGAGCCCCGCGATGCCGGGCACCCAGAGGCCCGGATGCGTCAGCTCCACAAAGAGCAGGATGAACCCGGCCACGATCAGCAGCGGGCTGACCATGTCCAGGACGGTCAGGGCTCGTTCCGAGCCGCTCAGGTAAAGCCGCTCCACGCGGCGGGGGTCGAGGCCGAGGATGCCGTAGAGCTCCTGCGGGCCGTGCACGGCCTTCCGGGCGAAGCCGTACTCAACGGCACGCTGGGCGTCCATCGTGAGGAGGTCCCCTGCGGGAACGATAAGCGTCCTGATGACTATCTTCGCTCTCTCCTGGTCAGTCATCGCGTCGAACTGAGCGCCGGTCAGGTAAGTGTACTTGCCCTCGGGCTCGTTCTGGGACTGGATGCGCCAGACTTCCGTTTCCTTCGTGACCATGGCCTTGACGAGGGCCTCCGGGTAGCCCCGGGCTCGGGCATAGGTGCCCATCTTCTCGCGCAGGACGGTCTGGATCTTCTCCCCCACGATCTCGCCCGTAGGCGTCACGGGCGCCACGTCCCCCATCATGCCCACGGCGGCGTCTATGTAAACCTCCTTGCAGGCGAGCGCCACCATCGTGCCCCCGCTGTACGCCTTGGGGTGGATGTAGGCGATGACGTCCATGTCCTCCAACTGGAAGATATAGTCGGCCAGGTCCATCGAGTCCTGAACGGTGCCGCCAGGCGTGTCCAACTCCAGGATGACTGTATGGACTCCCTGCTCGCGGGCGTACTGGAGGCGGCGCTCCACGGCGTCGGCGAAGGCCTCCGTGATGGTGCCGTCCACGCGGACCGTGTAAGCCACGGGCTGTTCGGCCGCCCGGGCAACGGTGCAGAGCGCCGCGGCGACGAGCACGACCAGCGCCGCGATCCCCCGCAGCCCCGGAACCATGCGACCTGAACGGTTCACCTCCGCCTCCCCAGAGCAGGCAGCCTAGAGACACACTTCGCGCCCCACACCTGCCGCGCGCCCGATTATACTGCCGCCGCCGAGTAGTGACAAGGCGCCTGCCGACCGGCTCAGAGCGAATGGAACCGCGCGAGCACTTCAGCCGTCAGGGGCGGGGTGGCGCCCCGCCGTCCGGCCACGTAGGCACCCAGCAGATTCGCGGCGTCGGCGATGGCCGCGAGGGAGCCCCCCTCCAGATACTTAACGACGAGGCCGGCCGCAAAGGCGTCGCCCGCGCCAACCGTGTCCACCACCTTCGTTGGCGGCACGGGCCTGCTGACCGCGTCGTCGGCCGTCACCAGCCGGCACCCCCCGGCGCCGTATGTGACGCAGGCCAGCTCGAGGTCGTAGTCGCGGATCAGTGCCCGCAGGAAGGCGTCCGTCGAGTCGCCCGGCGTGCCGTCGGCCGACGCGGCCCCGAGCGGATGCAGCAGGTCGCGCAGTTGCGTCACTTCCTGCTCGTTGAGCTTCAGCACGGTGGCGGCGGCCAGGGACTCGGTGACGACCTCGTGGCTGTAGAAGCGCTGGCGGAAGTTGATGTCGCAGACGCGCACAGCGTCCTGCGCGGCGGCAAGCACCTGCTGGACGGCCCTGCGGCTGACGGCGCTGCGCTGCGCCAAGGTGCCGAAGCAGACGGCGCGGCTTGAGGCCGCCAGGCCCAGCCAGCGCTCGTCCGGCTCCATGTAGTCCCAGGCAACGTCCTCGACGATGGTGAAGTCCGGCGTGCCGCCGGCGTCGAGTCTGACGAGGACAGTGCCCGTGGGATGCTCGCGGTCCCTCTGGACATACCCGGTCGGCATGCCGAGGGACTCGGCGGCGCCCAGGATCTCGTCGCCCAGCCGGTCCTCGCCGATGCGGCTGAGCG
>Ga0315291_10005310_pt1 | contig 16165 bp, 13 predicted proteins | sample YL17G12_20_MG_FD_203070 | JGI IMG/M metagenome (GOLD analysis project Ga0315291, IMG submission 203070) | Sediment microbial communities from Yellowstone Lake, YNP, Wyoming, USA - YL17G12_20 | ecosystem: Environmental > Aquatic > Freshwater > Lake > Sediment | place: USA: Wyoming | collected...
CCAGACGCCGGGGTTCCTGGGCATAGGGCGCCTTTACGTTGTGAGCAAGAAGTTCATCTCGGCTGAGGGGGGGATGCCGCGGGTATTGTGGATGCCGAAGGAGCTGAAGGAGGCGCTCGCTGACCGGATCGGGGAGCGGGCGGCCGAAATGGGGCTGACCGATTTCCATGAGAAGATCGGGGACGAGACCGTCGCCACGACGATGGAAGAGCTGATGCCGTGGTTGGTGGAGAAGGACCACCCGGCATTGAAGATGTCGTCGTTGCTGTAGGAGCGACATTCCTGTCGCGACCGCTCGCTGAACACGTGCTGGAGGTGCAGACGTGGGTCTGACCGGATTGGATATCTTCAAGCAGTTGCCGAAGACGAACTGCGGGAAGTGCGGAGTGCCGACGTGCCTGGCCTTTGCGATGAAGCTTGCGCAGAAGCAGGCCTCGCTGGACCAGTGCCCTTCTGTGTCAGAGGAGGCGAAGGCGGCGCTGTCGGGGGCCTCGGCGCCGCCGATCAAGCTCATCACCATCGGCGCGGGCGAGCGCAAGCTAGAGATCGGGAACGAGACGGTGCTGTTCCGGCATGAGGAGACGTTCTACCATCCATGCGGGATCGCGGTGCTGGCGGACGCGTCTCTGCCGGAGGCCGACCTGTCGGCGAAGATCAAGGCGATCGGCGACGTCGCTTTCGAGCGGGTCGGGCAAACGCTCCGGCTCAACGCGGTGGCGCTGCAGGGCGAAGGCGATGCCTTCGTGAAGGCCGCCGGGATTGCGGCCGCGCAGTCAGAGGTGCCCATCATCCTCATGAACGAGGATCCGGCGGTGATGGGGAAGGCGCTCGAGGCCGCCGCCGCGAAGAGGCCGCTGATCTACGCCGCGACCGCAGCGAACGTCGAGGGGATGGCGGCTCTGGCGAAGCAGTACGGATGTCCGCTGGCCATGCGCGGCGAGGATGTGTCATCGCTGGCGGATCTCTCGGAGAAGGCGCAGGCGTCCGGGGCGACTGACCTGATCCTCGACTCCGGCGCGCGTAAGCCGGCCGAGGTGCTGGCGAACGAGACCGCGATCAGGCGGGCGGCCTTGCGGAAACGGTTCCGGCCGCTTGGGTTTCCGACGATAACGTTCGCGGAGGCCGCTGACCCGCTGGAGGAGACACAGCAGGCCGCCAGCTCCATCGCCAAGTACGCGGGCATCGTGGTGATCGGGAACATGGTGCCGTGGGAGCTGCTGACGCTCGTCACGGTCCGGCAGAACATCTACACTGACCCACAGAAGCCGATCCAGATCGAGGAGGGGCTCTACCAGGTCGGGACCCCGGATGAGAACTCGCCGGTGCTGGTGACGACGAACTTCTCGCTCACCTACTTCACGGTGGAGGGCGATGTCGAGGCAAGCCGCGTGCCGGCGTGGATAGTGGTGGTTGACACGGAAGGAACGTCCGTGCTGACGGCCTGGGCGGCGGAGAAGTTCACCGCCGAGGCGATCGCGCAGAAGGTGAAGGCATTCGATGTCGGCAGCAAAGTGAAGCACCGGAAACTGGTGATCCCCGGACACGTGGCGGTGTTGAGCGGAAAGCTGGAGGACGAGCTGGGCCAGGAATGGAAGGTGGTGGTGGGACCGCGGGAATCGTCGGGGATACCGAGCTTCCTGCGCACCTCGTGGCCGGGATGAGGAGACGATCGAACGGCAATGGCCAGAGATGAACGCGGACGAGGCGGGCGCGCCCAGTGGGACTCCGGTTTCCGCCCGATGGTGGCATGAGTAGTCACATCGTTGTGTTCCTGCCTGACGGAGCGTGCCTGGAGGTGGAGTCCGGCCGGACGATCCTGGAGGTTGCCCAGGCGGTCGGCGTGGCGATAGACTCGTCGTGCGGGGGGGCGGGGGCATGTGGCAAGTGCAAGGTGATGGTTTCGCTCGGCCGGCCGGGGGGCAAGCCGGGCGATCTTCTTTCAAAGGATGAGATCGAGCGCGGGTTCGTGCTAGCCTGCCAGGCGACGGTCGAGGACGATTTGGTGGTGGAGGTGCCGCTCGAGTCGCAGCGCGGCGAACTGCAGATCCTGACTGGGCAGGCGGAGGCCGCGGCCGCGATCGGCGAAGGGGATGTTCCGCTAGCGCGGCGGGTTGCGGTACAGATGGATCCGCCAGAGCAGGAGCGGGAAGCGAGCGATGAGGAGCGGTTGCTGGGCCAGCTTTCAAACGTTTGCTCTGATGAGTTCGAGGAGATCGAAGTCGAGCTGCCGGCGTTGCGAGCGCTGCCGGTGGTGGCGCGCGCGCAGGGATGGCAGGTAGACGCGGCGGTCGGCGACTTCGACGGCCGTGGGCGGGTGATCGGGGTGGAGCCAGCGGCATCCCGCGGGGCGTATGGGCTGGCGGTGGATGTGGGGACGACGACGGTGGTGGTGCACCTGGTAGAGCTGGCGACGGCGGGATTCGTGCAGGCGTGCGCGTCGCTGAACGACCAGATCGCTCATGGCGAGGACGTGATCTCGCGAATCATCTACGCGCAGGAGCACGAGGGCGGGCTGCGGCAGCTCCAGGAGGAGGTGCGGACGGCGATCAACCGGTGCATCCGGCGCATGCTGGATGAACGCGGGGTGGCGAAGGAAGAGGTGATCGCGGCTGCCTGTGTGGGCAACACGGTGATGACGCACCTGCTGCTAGGGGTAGACCCGTCGGCCATCCGGCGGGAGCCGTATGTTCCCGCGCTCAAGGTCGCGCCCACGCTAAGAGCATCAGAGGTGGGGCTTGACATCCATCCCTGGGCGCCGGTATGGCTGGCGCCTTGTGTGAGCAGCTACGTGGGCGGCGACATCACCGCGGGGGTGCTGGCGACGGCTATGGCCGAGTCGCCCCGGCTGACGCTGTTCATTGACATGGGGACGAACGGGGAGATGGTGATCGGGAGCCAGGAGTGGCTGGTATGCTGCTCCTGCTCGGCCGGGCCTGCATTCGAGGGATCGGGGGTGGAGTACGGGATGTACGCGACGGTGGGGGCGATCGAGCGGATGTCCTACGACCCGATTAGCGACCGCGTCGAGTACATGGCGATCGGAGACGCAAGGCCCCGCGGCATCTGTGGCTCGGGGTTGGTGGACGCGCTGGCAACGCTGCTGCGCGCGGGTGTCATTGATCGCGCGGGTCGGATAGACCTGGGGTTTCCGAGCAGTCGGGTGCGAGTGCGGAACGAGCGTCCGGAGTTCGTGCTCGTGTGGGGGGAGGAAGTGGGGCGGGCGGACGACATCTCGCTGGGCGAGGACGGGATCCAGAACCTGATCCGGTCGAAGGCCGCGGTGTACGCGGGCGCGGAGACGCTGCTGGGATCGCTGGGGCTGGAGGCGGGGCACGTCGAGCAGATTCTGGTGGCGGGGGCGTTCGGCAACTACCTCGACGCGGAGAGCGCGGTGACGATCGGCCTGCTGCCGGATGTGCCGCTGGAACGCATCCGGTTTGTCGGGAACACCGCGGTGGCGGGGGCGAGGCTGGCGCTATTGGCCCGGTCGGCGCGGCAGAAAACCCAGGAACTGTCGAGGCGGATGACCAACTTCGAGTTGAGCGTGACACGAGGATACATGGATAGGTACGTGGCCGGGCTCTTCCTTCCCCACACGGACTTGCGGAGATTCCCGTCGGTCGCGCGCAAGCTGGGAGCGAGGGTATGAGACCGCCGCTCTATATCGCGTCGGTGGACAGCTTCTGCGGCAAGTCGCTGACAGCACTGGCCCTTGGGCTGGAGCTGATCAAGGCGGGCCACCGGGTAGGGTACTTCAAGCCCCTGGGGACGCTGCCGCGCGAGGTGGAAGGAGTGGCCACCGACGAGGACGCGCACTTCGTAAGCGAGCGATTGAACCCCGGCGCGCCGCTGGAGGCCATCTGCCCGGTGCTGCTGGGGCCCGAGTTGACCCAGCGCGCGCTGCGGGGCAACATGGGGGACCTCCCCGACCGCATCCAGGCCGCCTACCAGCGGGTGGCCGAGGGGCGGGACATCGTCTTGGTGGGCGGCATCGGGGATCTATCACGCGGGTCGCTGCTCGGGCTGTCGGCGCCACAGGTGGCGGAGCTGCTGGGGGCCAAGGTGATCGTGCTGGCGAAACTGACGGCCGAGCCGATGGTGGAGACGGTGTTCCTGGCGCGGCGGCTGTTCGGGGAGCGGCTCGCCGGGGCCATCTTCAACTTCGTAGGCGCGGATCAGCGGGAGTCGCTGGAGGGGGCGCTGGGTCGCTATCTGGAGGAGCAGGGGATCGCGGTGTTGGGCGCGGTGCCGCGGGACGATCTGCTCGGTGCGATGACAGTGCGGGAGCTGACGGAGCACCTTCCGGCGAAGCTGCTGTGCTGCGAGAAGGCGCTGGATGAGCTGATCGTGCACTTCGTCATCGGCGCGATGGGGGTGGCGAGCGCGGCGAAGTACTTCCGGCAGATCGCTGACAAGGCGGTGATCACCGGGGGCGACCGCGCCGACATCCAGCTTGCCGCCCTGCAGACGGCAACGAAGGCGATCGTACTGACGGGCAACATCTACCCGAGCGCGCCGATCGTGACGCGGGCGCAGCAGCTTGGCGTGCCGCTGCTGCTGGCGCCGCATGACACGCTGTCCACGGTGGAACGGATCGAGGGTCTCTCCGGTCGGCTGCGGGTGCGGGAGAGCGCGAAGGTGGAGCGCGCGCGGGCGCTTTTTGAGAAGCACGTGGACATGAAGCGGATCATGAAGATCGCAGAGCTGGGCTGAAGCCAGAGACTGTTCAGGAGAACGGAGCGTAGCGATGCCACTTGAGATGCCAGTCGAGAAGTGGGCTGCGGCTGTGAACACGGTGACGATCGGGGCGACCGCCGCGGAGGGCGGCACGCGGAAGACGACGATGACGATCGGCGGGGACACGAGCTTGCCCTTCCTGCACTTCGAGGGCAAGATGCCTAATCGTCCGGCGATTGCGATGGAGGTGCTGGACGTGCCGCCTCAGAACATCGCGCCGCCGCTGGAGAAGGCGCTCGGCGAGGTGATCGGCGACCCTGTGGCGTGGGCGAGGAAGTGCGTGGAGGAGTGGGGCGCGGACGTGGTCTGCCTCCGGCTGCTGGGGGCGCATCCCGACCAAGCGAACAAGTCGGCGGAGGACTGCGCGCAGACAGTGAAGGCGGTGCTGGGCGCGGTCGGCGTGCCGTTGATCATCTGGGGATGCAACCAGGCGGAGAAGGACAACGAGATCATGCCCCGGTGCAGCGAGGTGGTGGCCGGCGAGAACTGCTTGCTCGGCACGGCCTCGCAGGACAACTACAAGACGATCACCGCCGCTTGCATGGCGGACGGGCACAAGCTCATCACCGAGGCGCCGCTGGACATCAACATCCAGAAGCAGGTGAACATCCTTGTCTCGGAGATGGGGATGGACCTGTCGCGCATCGTCATGTTCCAGGTGACCGGCGGAATCGGGTACGGGATGGAGTACGCCTACTCGATCATGGAGCGCACGCGTCTGGCCGCGCTATCGGGCGACCGGATGCTATCCATGCCGATGCTGGCGGTGGTGGGGCCGGAGGCGTGGAAAGCGAAAGAGGCGCGCACGCCTGAGGAAACGGCGCCGCAGTGGGGCGCGGCGGAGGAGCGGGGGGTGAGCTGGGAGACGACCACAGCGACGTGCTTCCTGCACGCGGGGACGAACCTGCTGGTGATGTGGCACCCGCGCTCGGTGCAGTTGCTGCGGCAGACCATCGACGCGCTGACGGCATAGGAAGGGGCGAGGTATGTATGCGATCGGTGAACGCATCAACGGGATGTTCAAGTCGGTTCGAGGAGCGATCCAGGAGCGGAATCCGGAGCCGATTCACGACCTGGTGCGCCGGCAGTTGGAGGCGGGCGCGAACTGCCTGGATGTGAACGTCGGGCCGGCGGCGGCCGACCCGCTGGTGGCGATGGAGTGGCTGGTGAAGACGATCCGCGAGGTCACAAAGGCGCCGCTGGCGATAGACACGACCAAGCCAGATGTAATGCGCAAGGGCCTGGAGCTGGCAGGGCCAGGGTCAGTCATCAACTCCACGAAGGGACAGCAGGAGCAGCTCGACATCTTCGTCCCGATGGCGGTCGAGCAGAACGCGTCGCTGATCGCGCTGACCATTGACGAGAATGGGATCCCGCGCGATGCGAACGGCCGGGGCGAGATCGCGCTGCGCGTGGTGGCATCGGCGATGGAGCACGGCCTCGAGCCGGACCGGGTGATGATAGACGCGGTGATTCTGCCGGTGAACGTGACGCAGGCGACGCCCGGGCATGTGCTGGAGACGATCAGGAACGTGAGAGTGCTGTCCGATCCGCCCCCGAAGACTGTGCTTGGGCTGAGCAACGTGTCCCAGGGCACGCAGATGCGAGAACTGATCAACCGCACTTACCTGGTGATGGCGCTGGCGGCCGGGCTGGACGCGGCGATCGTTGATGTGCTCGATACGGAGCTGATGGACGCGATGATTGCCGCTGAACTGCTGATGAACCGCACGGTGTATGCGGATGATTTCCTGAAGGCATATCGCGCGTCGAATAGGGTATGACGACCGGGGCAGGAGCGAGCTCCTGCCGAACGGGGAACGAGGAGGAAGCTGGCGTGCGGCTTGAGGTTGTCCATGAGGGGGGACGGTATGCGGAGCGGGTGATCGCTCATCTGCTCAAGATGTCGCCTGAAAGTGTGGACGCGTATCAGGTGCCGCGGTCGCTGCCGCCCGTGCTGGATGACGCGGCCGAGTACCTCCCGGCGGAGCTCGGCGCGGGGGATGTGATCATCGCGGTCAACATTCACCCGGAGATGCTGCTCGAGATCCCGAACATGGTGGCCGGGGTGGCGACGCGGGCGCTGATCGCGCCGATCGAGGATCCGAACTGGATCAAGCCGGGGCTGGCGAAGCAGGTGACGCAAGAGTGCGCGCATAGGGGCCTGGAATCGGCCTTCCCGAAGCCGTTCTGCGCGCTCGAGCCGGCGACGCCGGTGATCCAGGAGTTCTGCGAGACCTACGGGGTCGGGGTTCCGACGTTCCGGTTCGAAATCAGCGATGGCAAGATCGCGGCGGTGGAGGTGCTGCGCGGCGCGCCTTGTGGGCTGACGGACTTCGTCGCCGAGCAGCTCGTGGGCCTGCCGGTAGATGAGACGCTGCCGGAGAAGGCGGGGCAGTTGCACCATTCGTATCCGTGTTTCAGTTCGATGGCGATGGATGCAGCGTTCGGGGACACTATCATGCACAAGTCCCTGTTCCTATTGCGTGATCGGGTGAGGGAGGCGTTGGAGTAGGCCGGAACGGCCTGACGCCGTATATGACCGCGGTCCGGGGCAGCCAGCAAGGTCAGCCGTGGAAGGCAAGAGCCATGTCAGGCGAGTCAGGTGATGCTCCCCAGGCCAGGTCTGGTATGCCAGGCTGGCTATGCGCGATGGCCAGCCTGCTGTTCTCGGCCGCAGCGTTCACGGCGCAGTCGCTCTACGGTTCATGGCATTGGAGGCTCATCCGCCTTCGCCGAGAGCATCTGTACATACCTCACTGGCTGAACTGGACAGTCATTGACGGGCTGCACCTCGTTGCGATGGCTCTCGCGCTGTGCTCCTTCATCTACGCCATCCTGGCGGTACTCCGTCGTTCCCTCGTGTTAGGGGTCGTCGCTTTGGCCATTTCAGGATGCGTGGGTTTCTTCGCGATGCTCATCGCGTGACCGATGGATGGAGGGCCGATGGCCCAGTGTGTGCGCACCATCATGGACCTCGCCTTTCCTGCTGCGTGATCGGGTGAGGGAGGCGTTGGAGGAGCTGAGAAAGGCCTGACACCACGGATGAACCCCGGTAGGGCGACCGCCGACTCGCCCTTGCAGCTACCCGCGCCAGGCGATCCGCTCGATGATGTCCTGCAGGCCGAGGACGCCGAGCAGGAGGCCGTCCTTCGTAACCGCGGCCTGCTGGGCGTCGTGTGTCACCATAGGGGCCGCGACCTCGGCGAGGGGCGTCTCCTCCGTGACGGCGAGAGCGGGCTCCATGACATCGCGCACCGGGAGGAGTGCCAGCTCGCGCACTTGCTCCTCCAACGGCTCGAACTCCCTTGATCGGTAGAGATCGCCGACCTCTTACAGGTAGCTGGGCAAGCTCTGGCGCACAAGAGCGACCCTCGTGACCACACCGCGCAGTGTCCTGTCGCGGTTCACCACCGGGATGGCGCCGTAACCGCTTCCGATTATCAGCTCCGCCGCCTCAGCGACGGTAGCGTCCGGAGCGATGGTGCGAACCTCGGCGGTCATGGCTTCTGGTGCGTGCATTGGGCGCGGTCCTGCGAGGGCGATATTCGCGGGGAGCGCTTCCCGCTCCCCGCGCCGTATGGTAGAATCCGGCAGACGACGGGAAAGGAAGGGGGCTGACGCCCTGGCCCTGGGGCAGGCATAACGCCATGGTCACGCTGACACAGGCCGACTATCGGGACCGCGTCTACGGAGGATGGGTGGGGAAGCTCATCGGAGTGGCCGTGGGCCGGCCGGTTGATGGGCAACGCCAGGCTCAGGAGATAGCTGGCTACCCCGACAAGCTCTCAGGGATCTCCGTGGTCGCAACCGAGGGCCTTGATTTCCAGGCGGCCTGGCTGCGGGCGCTTCAGATAGCTGGGCCGAAGGTGACGGACGACGACCTGATCGGGAGCTGGCTGCGCCACGTCGCGCACTCCCAAGGCGAATATGCTTGCGCGCGGGCGAGCTTCCGGCGAGGGGTAAACCCGCCGGTCTCGGGCGCCTTCGACAACCCGTATCGCCAGTCGCTGGGGGCGCTGGCGCGAGCCGATCTGTGGGGGCTGATGACACCGGGAGACCCGGAGCAGGCCGCCTGGTTCGCCCGCAGGGACGCGATGCTGGACCACGCCGGCGCAGGAGTCGAGTCGGCGATCTGGCTGGCGGGGATGGTAAGCGGCGCGTTCGTGGAGCGGGAGGCGGGGCGGCTCGTCGAGATGGCGCTGGGGCTGATTCCCGAGGAAAGCCGCGTGGCGCGCGCGGTGCGCGATGTCATGCGATGGCATGGCGAGCACGCCCACTGGGGGCGGACGCGAGAGATGCTGCTGCGGTCCTACAGCTCCGAGGATGTGCGCGACAGCGTGGTCGCGAGCGGCTTGGTCGCCCTGGCGCTGCTCCAGGGCCGCGGCGAGTTCGCCAGAACGGTTCTCTCTGCGGCAGGCTTTGGATGGAGCGCGGCCACCACCGCCGGCGCGGCCGGGGCGGTGGTCGGCGTCATGCTCGGCGAGGGCGGGCTGCCAGAAGACTGGCGAGGGCAGGCTCGCTTCGAGGCGAGGCTGAGCGGGAAGGTAGTCGGGCTGCCGCCCAGGCTGCCGAGCTACTGGATGGCCGATCAGATATGCGAGGTCGGCCGGACGGTGGTGCGGTCCGAGTGCGGAGGGCGAGTGCAGTTCGCAACGGAGGCACCGGAAGGGGACCCGAAGCTGGAGGCACCGGATGCAGCGAACCTGCTGCGCCAGCTCGCCATCGGGCCCTACGTTGCGTCGCACCGGCGAGGGCCGCTGCGAATCCAGGTGGACTACGACGGGCGTCCGACGATCGGGTACGATGTGGCGCGCCGGCTCATGGTCGCGCTGTCTAATACGGCCAACCGCACGATTGAGGTGCAGACAAGGCTGGTGGCGCCGGCCGGGTTTGTGGTGACGGGCGCGTCGGAATCAGTAACGCTGACCGAGGGCACGATGGTGTCGTTCGTGCTCACGTTGACCGCGCCGAGCAGCATCGTTCACATCGCACCGAGCAACCCGTGCACGCTCTTCCTGTCGGTTGATGATGGGTCCGAGTTTACCGTTCCCCTGACCCTGGTTGGCGAGTCACTCTGGTACGCGAGCGGGCCGTACGCGAGCTTCGAGGAGAGCCAGGCGCCCGAGGACCCGGCCCTGCTATCTGGACAGCGGAGTCTGGGGGGCGAAGGCTGGCGGCCGCTCTCGGTGGCGGAGCCGATGGTGAACGTAGTGGCCGGGCTGGAGGGAGAGCAGGGGGTGTACTACCTTGCCACCGATGTGCTGGTGGCGATGGCGACGCCAGCGCGGCTGAGGATCGCGTGCAACGACGGGGTCAAGGCTTGGTTGAACGGCGGCGAGGCGTGGCACCAGCACGAGCACCGGCCGGCCTCCCCGCTGAGCGCCGACGAGTTCGGTGTCGAACTGCGAGAGGGCTGGAACCGGCTGGTGATCAAGATGGCGCAGTGCACGCCCAGGCGGTACCTAACGGTGACGTTTCTCGATCCGGAGGGTCAGGTGCTGCTGGAGGCGGCAAACACCGAGGGGAGATGAGCGCACGGGGGCGCACGGCCGCGCCCCTCTACTCAGCCAGCAACTCGTAGTAGATGGTCCGCGCGGAGGGGGATAGGTCGAACGCGGGGCCGTCCTCCCCTATTCTCGTGGATCCGATCAGACGGCGCGAACCGTCGGGCGCGATGGCGAAGACCGTGAAGTCCCGGTTGCGGGTGTGGATTGTCACCTGGCCAACCACCGGCTCGCAGAGGATCGGGCCGGCTCCCCCTTCCTTGAGCTGAGTGCGAGTAAGGTTGTAGGTCATGCCAGTGTTCTCGACGCGCCCGACCGCGGTCACGAGGAGGCGGTGGGAGTCCGGGATGGGCAGGCCATCTAGCGATGTGACCGCGACGGCGGCGAATGGCGTGTTGATGGAGATGGTGACATCGCGGAGCACGACGTCGCCCGCCCGGCCCAGGAAGCCGTAGGCCGCCTGCGAGAGGGGCGCGCTTATCGTTCCGATGCCCAGCTTCCAGTCGCGGCGGAGCTGGCCGGTGTCCGAGGTGGTGAACGTCGGACCGGCGGTGGGAACGTAGTCGGCTGGGCCGATCACCGGCTTCGGGCTATGAACTGGGGAGAGCGAGGTGGCAACGGCGGTCCGCTCGACAAGCGAGCGGTAGGCCGCGGAGCTGTTCCAGGCAGAGATCTGCGGGCTGGCGAAGACGTCGCTGTCCTGCCAGAGGACGACGCTGGGCCAGCCGGCCGCGGCGACATCGCCGCGCCGGAAGATCAGTGCGGCTGCCGGGAACAGGCCGAAGACCGCGGGGTCATTGAACGTGTCGAAGGCGCCGGTGATGCGGTCCACCGGCGCCTCGGTGTTGTGGCGGTAGGTGTAGGCGAGCATGCCATCCCAGCCCTGAAGCGCAGCTACTGCTGCGGTGGAAAGCGGCCCTTCGGCGCGCCATTCGTTCGGCCAGGGGTGCCCCCACTCGGAGCAGACGAACGGCGTGCCCAGCGCGCAGCTCATGGCGAGGGTGGGGAAGTTGCTGCCCTGGGCCGCGGGATTGGCCTTGACCTGCGGCCTGTTGTGAAAGCGGGAGTAATCGTCGGTGGGATGATCCCAGTAGCAGTGCGAATCCATGTAATCCATGGTGATCTGTGAGGGCAGGTTGGCACCAACTACCAGCCACGTATTGCCCGTAATCGGCACCCGCACGCCGATGCCGCGGAGATAAGTGTGCATGTCCGAGTAGTAGCGCTTCTGTAGCCCGTCAATGAAGCGCAGGGCATCCGGGCTGCGTTCGCTGGTGCGGCGGAAGGGCTGGTCCGGGTTCACCGAGTGGGCTGTCGCCCACTCGCGCCACATGCGCTCGAGGTTGGCTGCGTACGGCTCCACGGTCACGTCATAAGTGAAGATGTCGTTCTCATTGGTGAAGTCCATCAGGGCGATGGCGGGATCGTCCTTGTAGGCGAGGCAGGTGTACGGGTTGACGTGGGTCCAGAGATCGCGGCTGAACTCCTTCTGGAGCGCGATCAGAGTCGGATCGAAGAGCGCATAGGGTTTGGCGGCGTAGTCGAGCGCGTCGGCATTGGCCACTCCGTCACCAGTGGTGAACTTCCGGTGGACGAGCTGGTCGAGGTACACGTAGATGCCGTTCTTCTTCAGGCAGAAGAGGAAGTAGTCGAAGCGGTCGAGCGCGTCTCGGTCGAAGTGCTGGGTGTCTCCGCTACTCTCATCGAAGAAGTTTGGCTCGCTCCAGCCGGCGTCGGCGTGATGGGTGCGGACCATGTTGATGCCGAACTGGGCCATGCGGCGGGCGATGATCTCCGATTGCTCGTGGCTCGGGAAGTTAGCTCCCGCTGAGACGCAGACTCCCCAGAAACGCGCCGGCGTTCCGTCGTCGAAGACGAGATTCCCTTCGTTCGCGGTCACGAAACCATGCCCGCCGGCCGGCTTGTCGTTCAGCCAGGAGAGGTCGAGGGGCGCGGCATCCCAGGGAAGAGTGTACGGGAACCAGGTGGAGGTGTCGGTCTTCGAGACTGCGGAGGCGGGGTCGAGCCGGAAGGCGACGTCTTCGGGGAAGGTCACTGAAAGGGCCTGCGTGAACTCGGCGCCGGCTGGGACGGTGGCGTCGAGGTAGGCGCCGAGCAGCTCGATGCGGAGCTCGAACTCGCCCCCGCCCCATTGGCGGTTGTCCTGGAGCAGCATATTTGCGGCCGGCGAGAACTCCACCTCGTAGCCCACATCGGCGCCGGCAGCAACTGACAGCTTCTTCACTCCGCGCAGACTGAAGAGATGAGCCTGGCCGAGAGACGCCGGGAGCGCCAACAATGCACGCTGCTCTCGGGCCGCGTCGAAGGCGGTAACGGACCGTCCTGCATATAGGTCGCAGGGAAGGTAGAGCGAGACCCAGAGGCTGTTGGGCTGGGCTGCGGCGGTGAGTGTGAGCTGGTAGGCTGCGTGAAGCGAGCGCGGCCCGGCGCGCGACACCGACTCGGAGAAAGCGACGGTTGACTCAGTCTCGGGAACGTCGAAGGTGCCGGAGAGCGATCGCTCGTCAGGCGTGGAGCGGGTGTCCGCGAGGTCGTACGCGACCGACTGAGATTCCGCTCTCCAGCCCGGCCCGAAGACGCCGCAGGTGATCCGGGCGAACGGCGCAGCGCCATCGAGGAAGACGATCTCGCCCTTGTCCTCGGTGGCGATGGTGATGGACCAGGCGGTGGATGAGAGGCAGGCGATCAGGGCCAAGGCAAACGCTAGTTTCATGACGCACCTCGCGTGAGAACTACCTGACGCGAGGTGTGTTCGGCATCGGCGCAGGCGACCCTCTACGTCGGCGCCGCGGCCTCCTGATCCTCTGACGACGGAAGCAGGACGGCGAGGCCGATAAGAGCGAGGGCGAGCTGACTGGCGAAACCCTTGGTCTCGCGTCCGTGATAGCGGCTGTGACTCGGCAGCAAGAGCGCCTCGTCGGGCAGGCCGCGCAGGCGGCCGATTAGGTTCTCGATATCCGGCGCGACCGCCCCGAGGGCGCCGACGAACTCGCGGGAGTCAACGCCGCGGGCTGTTGCGATAGCCGTGAGCGCCGCGCCAAGGAGTGCCGCTTCCTTAGGGATGTCGAGGTCCCGGTGCGGGAGCATGTCGGCCGCGACATGCGAGACGCCCCCGAGCAAAGCAGCCTGGGTGCGAGTGCGGCAGAGTCGGCCGAGGCCGGCGCCGACGAGTGCGTGGATGGCGGCGATCATCGCCCGGGGTAACGACGGCGACGTCTCAACGCGGCCTGGCTTCGGCCTGGATGCCGTTGAGCCAGCACCAGTACTCGTAGATCTTCCAGAGGTAGTTGCGCGTCTCGCGATAGGGAGGCACGCCCCGGTTGCGGTCGACCGCGCCAACACCCGCGTTGTAGGCGGCAAGCGCCTTATTCCAGTCGCCATTGTACCGATCGAGGTTCTTGCGAATGATGCGCACCGCGAGGTGAAGGTTCTCGATCGGGTCCCAGGCGTCCACATTATGCGCGGCGGCGGTGGCGGGCATCAGCTGACCCAGACCCATCGCGCCCTTATAGGAGCGCGCATTGGGGTTGAAGCGAGACTCGGCCGCGATGACTGCAACGACCAGGGTGGGGTCCACGTTGTAGCGCGCTGAGTAGGCAATGATGCTGTCGCCGATCACCTCCACATCGCGCGCGGAGAACCGTGGGTTGAGCGTCGCGATGGCGCGCCTGATGACAGTGCTCTGGTCGCCGCCACGGGTGGGGATCGCCTGCTGGGTGCGCTGGATGCGCGCGGCCGACTGGGCGATCTCCTCACGATCGGTCACCGGAAACTTGAGCGCGGCGCGGGCCGCCTCCTGAAGCAGCTCGAGCGGGGTCTTGTCCCAGGTGATATCCATGAGCCTGAGCGGCGCGGTCGGGGATGGCTCCTTGGGCTTGACCAGGCAGCGCACTCGCGCGCGCGGGTGGATCTCCTGGTGGGAGGAGGCACACTCGATCTCGATGGTGCTGTTGTCAACCAGTTGCAGCAGGATGGTCCGCTGCTCGCCAACCGAGAAGATGCCCTGGATGAGGCCGGAGACCTGGAGGGACTTGCCGGGCTCAGCGCGTCGCGCTTGCTGAAGCTGCGAGCCGCTGACGATGTCTATCGGCTGAAAGGCGGCAACCGATTTCTTGTACGCGCCCTCGGGGCTGGCAAGGCCAGGCGATAGGGTGGTAGTAAGCAGCAGCAGGGCGATGGGGACCGTCCCCATCACCGAGCGCCCCCCTACCCCGGCGCCTGTCACCCGACCCAGCATCACAGAGGCATTATACCGCAACGGGCCCCGTATCCGCAAGAACGCCTGAGTCATATGGACTCACCAAGGCATCGGTGGGCAGCGGCAGCGATTGGCGCCTTGTCTGTCGAGAGACGCAGGTTCCTTCACTAGCGCTCAGGGTGGCCTGCTGATAGAGGCAGCCTCGCCGCCGCTTGTGGGACGCGGCGGCAAGGTGGCGGGCCGGGGAGGGCGAAGCGAAGGCCCTGCCGCGGAGCTGGAGGATGATGAGGATGGCACGGATCGCGAAAGACGTCGTGGAGCTGATTGGGAATACGCCGATGGTGGAGTTGAACAAGGTCACCGATGGCGCGCCGGCGCGGGTGATCGCCAAACTCGAGTTCTACAATCCGGCGGGCAGCGTCAAGGACCGAATCGGTTACTCGATGATCGAGGCGGCGGAGAACGAGGGCCGGATCGCGCCGGGAGAATCGGTGCTGATCGAGCCGACGAGCGGAAACACGGGGATCGCGCTGGCGATGGTGGCGGCGGCGCGCGGCTATCGCCTCATCCTCACTATGCCGGACACGATGAGTATGGAGCGGCGATTGCTCCTTCGCGCGTTTGGGGCGGAGCTGATACTGACGCCGGGCGCGGAGGGGATGAAGGGGGCGGTGGCTAGGGCCGAGCAACTGGTGGCAGAGATCGAGAACGCGTTCATGCCCCAGCAGTTTAAGAATCCAGCGAACCCGCGGATTCACCGGCGCACTACCGCGGAGGAGATCTGGGCGGACACCGGCGGGGAGTTCGATATCTTCGTCGCGGGCGTGGGAACAGGGGGAACGATCACGGGCGTGGCGGACGCGCTCAAGCCGAGGAAGCCCGGGCTGAAGTTCATTGCGGTGGAGCCTGCCGGTTCGCCGGTGCTCAGTGGTGGCAAACCAGGCCCGCACAAGATCCAGGGCATTGGCGCGGGGTTCAAGCCCGATGTTCTCGATATGAGTGCAGTAGATGAGGTCATCCAGGTAAGCGATGAGGACGCGATGGCGATGGCGCGCAGGATCATCCGGGAGGAGGGAATCCTCTGCGGCATTTCCTCGGGCGCTAATACATGGGCCGCGGTGCAGCTGGCAAAGCGGCCGGAGAACAGAGGGAAGACCATCGTGACCGTGCATCCCAGCACCGGGGAACGCTATCTGTCTACAGCGCTGTTCGCGGACTTGGCCGAGGAGGAGGCGGCCCGCAGTGGGTAATCGCGCAGTGCCATGTTCAGCTTGACTGGTCTGCCTCGGCCGGTACGGCACGCGTTCAAGTGGGACGCGCTTTCGGCTGCCATCGGCGGGCTGAGCAGCGGCGCGCTCTTCCCCTTCCTCGGCGTAATCCTGCGGCGCGACCTGCACGCTTCGGCCTACCTCATCGCCATGCTCGGCGCCTCCTTCGCGCTGGGCAATCTGTTCAACCCCCTGATGGCCCACCGCATCCGCAACCGGCCGAAGTTGCCGCACGCCGTCTGGCCTCCGATCGTGGGCCGAGCCTTCTTCCTGCTCATGCCCCTCGCCTCGGCCGCTCCCATCTTCGTCGCGATCACGGTGCTCGGTTGCGCGTTTGGGTCGCTGGCGGCGCCCGCCTACGCCGCGGTGATACGCGACGCTTACCCGGTGGAGCGGCGCGGACGGCTGATGGGCTTCGTCCGCGGGCTGTTCGT
>Ga0315291_10005312_pt1 | contig 16165 bp, 13 predicted proteins | sample YL17G12_20_MG_FD_203070 | JGI IMG/M metagenome (GOLD analysis project Ga0315291, IMG submission 203070) | Sediment microbial communities from Yellowstone Lake, YNP, Wyoming, USA - YL17G12_20 | ecosystem: Environmental > Aquatic > Freshwater > Lake > Sediment | place: USA: Wyoming | collected...
TGCCCTTGCCCTTGGCCAATCAGCCACCTGCACGATCACCAACAATGACCAAACCGCTCACCTTAAGCTGGTGAAAGTGGTGGTCAATGACAATGGTGGATCCGCGGTAGCAACTGACTTTACCTTAAGCGCAGCTGGCCCGTCCCCGATCAGTGGTGCGGGTGGTGCTGAGAGTGACGTCAACGCAGGAAGTTACACCTTGAGCGAGACGAGCCTGTGGGGTTATACAGCCAGTGCCTGGGTGTGTGTTGGTGGTACACAGAGTCAAAGCAGCTTAACGCTTGCATTGGGCGAATCTGCTACCTGCACGATCACCAACAATGACCAGCCTGGTGTGATCAGAGTCATCAAGGACGCCAAGCCGGCTACGGGAAGCTTTAGCTTCACCACCACTGGTGCAGGCTACTTGGGATTCACACTCACTGGTGATACAACGAATAACGGGAACGTGAACGAACAGACCTTGAATGCCGGAACATACACAGTGCAAGAGGGTACACAGCTGGGTTGGGTCCTGACCGGTATCGGCGGATCATCCGATCCCAACACGCCTTACAACTGCACAGTGATCGGCTCTGGTGGCAGCAGCGGTGTGGGTGACTTGAACACCCAAATGGCTACTATCAACCTCAAGATCGGAGACACGGTTGTCTGTATCTTCGAGAACACTGGCCAGGGTGCAACCCGTACCCAGGGCTTCTGGGCAACCCACACACCGCTCGCCAACATCGCCTGGTTTGGTGGGACTGCCTTCGGGCACACCTTCCCCGGCGTTGCCTCGGTGACCGGTATCGGTGACACACTCATCTGCGGCAGACCGATCGATACACTGGCTAAGCTGATGGGTGGCTTCTGGTCTTCTATATCCAAAACATCCACGGGAGCCAAACGGTCAGCGCTTGACCAGGCACGCATGCAGCTACTGCAGCAATTGCTTGCAGCAGAGCTGAATGCCTCCGCCTTCGGTAGCGTACCCGCGGGTGGCTCAGGAATGTTCGCTCAGTGGGAAAGCGCTTTATGTGGTACTAACATTACCGCAATAAAGACCGCTTTGAATCAGGCTGCTGCCTTCAATACTCAGGGTGACAGTGCGGTATTCACTCCGGGTGTCTCGGCAGACAGCAAGTATGCACGCTCGATAGCCGACTATGCCTTCTGGAACGTTATCGTCTAGTTAAACGGTAACAAACCATAGTATAGTAATAGAGAGGGTCCGGACATACCGGACCCTCTTTTTAGTTTGGAGTACCCATATAAGTTAGCGGGAGAATGACAGGTTGTATGCACATGGGGGTGAGATGGGCGCAGATTATGACCGAGAGGGAAAGCGGGTGGTCGGACCTGGGCTATAATACGAGTGTAAATCAGCCCAGGAGGCCATATGCGTATCAATTTTGACGGCGCGGCACAGACGGTGACCGGGTCTCAGCATTTGCTGAATATCAATGGTCACAACCTGCTCTTGGAATGTGGCTTTTATCAGGGAAAACGGCAAGAATCGTACGAGCGCAACCGCACCTTCCCATTTGACCCAAGCAGAATCGATGCGATGATCCTTTCGCACGCTCATATCGACCACAGTGGCAACCTGCCCAACCTGGTGAAGCAGGGCTACCATGGTCCGATCTACGCCACCCCGGCTACGGCTCATCTGGCGAATATGATGCTGATCGATTCGGGACATATCCAAGAATCAGACGTCGAGTTTGTCAATAAGCGTAATGTAAAGAATGGCGAGACGCCCGTTGAGCCCCTATATACTCAGGTGGAGGCGGCATTGGTAGCGCAGTATTTCAGCCCGGTGAATTACGACCAGCCCTTCGAGCCGATCCCAGGGGTGAACGTGCGCATCCTGGATGCCGGGCACATCCTGGGTTCGGGAGCGGTTGTCCTTGATATTGAGGAGAAGGGGCGCAAGATGCGGCTGTGGTTCAGCGGGGATATTGGCAGGCGCAAGCTGCCCTTGATCCGCGACCCGATCCTGCCGGATTGGACGGATTACCTGATCATGGAGTGCACTTATGGGGATAAACCGCACCAGGATCCGGACCTGGCTTATGATGAACTGCGCCAGGTGGTCGGGCGGACGCTCAAGCGGGGTGGTAAGGTGATCATCCCGGCTTTTGCAGTAGGGCGCACCCAGGAGATCGTGTATGCACTGCACCAGATGTTCGAGAGTCATTTGCTTCCCAGCGTGCCGGTATATGTAGACAGCCCACTGGCGGTGAATGCTTCGGATATCTTCAAGATGCACCCTGAGTGCTTCGATGACCAGACGAAGGCATTCATCCAGGCTGATAAACACCACACCGCCCTGGGCTTTGACAGACTGGTCTATACCCGCTCGGTGGAAGAATCTAAAGCACTGAATGGCCGTAAGGACCCGATGATCATCATTTCAGCGTCGGGCATGGCAGAGACCGGGCGCATCTTGCACCACCTGCGCAACAACATTGGGAATCCGAAGAACACTATCTTGATCGTCTCGTGGCAGGCACCGTACACGCTGGGCAGGAGATTAGCTGATCGGGAGAAGAATGTCAGGATATTCGGAGAGGAATATGAGGTAAAAGCTGAGGTAGCGACGATTGGGGGGTTATCCGCCCACGCCGGACAGAATTTCCTGGTGGAATATGCATTGCGGGTGAAGGGCAGGGTGAGGCAGGTATTCCTGGTGCACGGTGAGCCAACAGCAGCTCTTGCATTCTCAGAGAAACTCGTGGAGGCGGGGATGGATAAACCAGCTTATCCGGAGTGGCGTGATAGTGTGGAGTTAGGTGGGTGAGGGTGAAGAGCACATGCTCAGAAGAAATGAGCTCACACAGAACAATTCATTCAGGATCCTCAACCAGCATAAGGGAGTGAAAAATGGCTAAGAAAAACAAGGGTAAGAACGGCAAGGGAAAAGCGAGAAATGATAAAGCTGCTTCAGCCAAAATACCTGATGAGGTGGAAGCTGAGCCGGAAATGGAGATGAAACAGGCAGTGGCAACTGGCGTGACCGAAAAGAGCATCCTGGTCGATAAAAAAGTATTTTCCTTGGAACTGCGCCGATTGCAGATTGAGCTGGTCAAGCTGCAAGAATGGGTGCGTTTCAAAGGCTTGAAAGTCATTGTCTTATTTGAAGGGCGAGATGCGGCTGGCAAAGGAGGTGTGATCAAGCGCATTACCGAGAGCCTGAATCCACGCGTTTGCCGAGTGGTGGCGCTGCCTGCACCCACTGAACGTGAAAAGACACAATGGTACTTTCAACGCTATGTAGCCCACCTGCCGGCTGGAGGTGAGATGGTTTTATTCGACCGCAGCTGGTATAACCGGGCAGGCGTCGAACGGGTGATGGGTTTCTGTACGGACAATGAACATGCAGAATTCCTGCGATCGGTACCGGAATTTGAGCGCATGCTGGTGCGCTCTGGCATCATCCTGATCAAGTACTGGTTCTCGGTCAGCAATAAGGAACAGGAGCTACGGTTTCAGGCGCGCATTGCCGACCCCACCAAGCGTTGGAAGCTTAGCCCGATGGATCTGCAATCACGCGCAAGGTGGGTGGAATTTTCAAAAGCAAAAGACGAAATGTTTGCCTACACCGATATCAAGCAAGCGCCCTGGTATGTAGTCAATGCGGATAACAAGCTGTGTGCTCGGCTGAACTGCATGCGCCATTTGCTGGGCATGATCCCTTATGAAGATTTGACCCCGGAATCGATCGATCTGCCTCCACGACAGAGCGAGAAGGGATACGTCCGCCCACCCATGACCGACCAGACCTTTGTGCCAGAAGTGTATAAGCCCATTGAAACGAGCGAGGGTGAGTAAAGCTAATATAGTCAGGGAAAGTTTGATATACGACTGTTTGGTATAATGAACTTCGAACTGGAGAGGTGCCAGAGTGGTTGAATGGGACGGTCTCGAAAACCGTTGTGGAGCTCGTCTCCACCGTGGGTTCGAATCCCACCCTCTCCGCAGCTTATAAGTAACGACAGCATCATCAATACTTAAAGCCGGAACTTAATAGATTTCTATTGAGAGCCGGCTTTTTGATTCTCCCTAAGGAAAGCCGGCGGGAGAAATGTAGATGACTACACAAAGAGCATCACCACCGCTAGACACCTGGAATGCCCGAAACTTACTGACAGTGCTCGAAGTAGCTGAATGGGCACGTGTTCACCCTAAAACCGTTTACCGTTGGATTAAGGATGGCAAACTCGAAGCTATTCAATTCGGCCCTCGCACTTTCCGTATCCCGGAAGATGCCATTGGAAAGTTTCTGGATAAGAACGGTTATAGCAAATCTGTTGCCGGTCGTAAAGCTAACGGGCGATAGCGGCCATGAACGGCGTTTCATTTACACCGGATAAAGCCTTGCAGATCGCCCTCGATCAGTTGCGTATCGATATGCCGAAATCGTCTTTTGATACCTGGGTGCGTGATGCAAGCTTCGTCTCCTTCGAAGATGGAATATTTACTGTGGGAACCCCAAATGAGTACAGTCGAGAGTGGCTCGCCAGCCGCCTGACCAGCACCATCACCCGCTTGCTGACCGGCATCCTGAATCAGCAGGTAGAGGTCCAATTCGTGGTTGCAGAAGGAGCCATTGATGACGAGATCGAAGAACCCGGTGAGGACGAAAATTCCGCTGCCGTTGAAGGCCTAGCTGTGCTCTCGCTTCAGGCGGAATACCAGTCGATATACGACGAGATCGTCCAGCCCCACAAGGTGATCGTCGTTCCCGGGTACTTTCTCCGGTTCATCTCGCTGCTTGGCCTGGACCTTGCCTGGCTGTACATTGGCTTTCGCCAGGCAGCTTATGAAGCGGGCGCAACCAAGCAGCCCGGTAATAAGTTTGGCGCGCCGGCTCAGAAGGTGGCCAGCTACTCTGGGATGAGCCTGCGCAACTTCCGGCGTTACTCTGCAAACCCTGAAACCTGGCAGCGCTTACGAGATCTGGTTACACCTGTGGAGGATAAGCCTCGGTGGCAATATGGAAATGACAATCACCCCCACCGGACACCTCGCTACTACCGGGTAGCCATGACCCTTCCCCTGACTCCAGCCGACGAGCTTTCCCTCCGCGCCTGGCTATACAAACATTTGGCTGAAGGGAAAAACCCAACAACAGTGCTCCAAGCTGCTCTGGAAACCCCGGTGGATGAGCTGATCCCATGGCAAAAGAACACACCATCATCTAAAGATGCCAATATCGAACTTCATTCAGTCCAGGATGTATTGCGTGCTGTATGCGGACCGATCCCAGAAAACGATCGCTCACAATTCCAGGAACTCGCCGATCAATTGGCGCAACACCTGATGCCTCCCAGGGACCTGGTCTTTCTCACGCACTACTTTGTCACCCAATGGTTGCCTAAATTAGGTCATGGGCAGGGTTGGTTCGTGGTGCTGATGCGCGATCGCTGTTATCTAAACCCGCGTACTGGCGAAATCCGGGATGAAGCCCTGGTGGACCAGGGTTACGCAGAAATTTCTAAATGGCTAGGCTTGAAACGAGTCAAAACCATCTGGGAATGGCTGCGAAACGATGAAGTCGCCCGGTTTGTTTGCGAGATAAGCCACGAGGTCGGTGAGTGGGAAGAATCGCCACGCCGCTTCAAAGTTTGCTTGGGCGAACCGATGACTGAAGAAGATCGGACCCAGGCATATGAATTATTAGCCAGTAGAGGCTTTGGCGCAGGTGGCACCATTGGGGATAAACGAACCAATAGCGTTAATGGCGTGGATGACACCCATAATGGCGCAACTGACACCATTAAGCGTGAAACGATCAATGCTTCCGTTGGCGCAATTGACACCTCAATTGGCGCGATTGACACTCCTGTTGGCGCGAATGGCATATCTATTGGCAGGGATGACACTCATAAGGATGGCGCAGATGTCACCTTTGATTGGCGCGAGTGGCACAGTTTAAATACCTTAGCACTTGGATTACATCACAAGAAAAATACTTCCACCACCACCGATGATGGCATTGAATCCGACGTGGCGGACCCATTCGGGAGAAATGATAAGGGGGTGGTGGGCATGGAATGGAATTTATCAGAATTACTCTCACGAAATCGGGTAAGTACTAGAAACCAGGAATTGCTCCTGGAAAGAGGTTTGACAGCACAAGCCTTTGTTTCCTGGTTACTTTACGCCGCGAGTGCGAGTGGGAATAGCATCCAAGATCCCATCGGTCATGCCATTAGTCGACTGATTCCTGCTCCAACCCGCGGCGCGGGAGGTGCTTGGGATAAGCTTGCTGAATTACCAGCCAACGAGCTGGCAGACGTGTTAACCAAGGAATTGGCTGGACAAAGTCCTTGGAATCAGGTATGGCGGAAAGCAATGGGAGGCGCGCCGCGAGATCGCCTGCGTATGTTGGCGGATCAATTGGGCATACCTGTTCCTGATACTGGTTATTAGCGGTTCATTCAAAATCACGGAGGTGTGATATGAAAAAGGTTGGATTCTTCATCCTGTTTTTACCTGCTCTGGATGCCTATTGGCCAGGAGGCAATGCAATGGATACCCCACAGGACTTGAGCGTTATCAAAGCTGCGCGGGTTGCCCAGGGCATCAACGACCTCGACCATAGCCAGGTTCTTATGCTGCTGCTGGTCACATTAATCTTCGTTGTGCTATTCGGCATGTCTGTGTATCTCGTCGTCAGGCGGCTGATCCGGATTGGTCGAGCATACCGAGAGCTCGTTACAAGCAGGTGGATTGATGAGCCGAATACTCACTGGAGAAATGCCGAGGAGCACGATCTCAGTATGCAAATATTCACTGAGCACCAGTGGCTGCTAAACCAGTTGCTTTCGCTAGACCATGAGGATGGAGAAGTTCATGATTTTGTAGATCTTCCTCATGACTGGTGGAGCTAGACCATGAGGTCAATTTGAAGTCAAGGAGGTTTTAGTTAATGCCTACAATCTTCGCAATCCTAAACCAGAAGGGCGGGGTGGGTAAAACGACCACAGCGGTCACGCTTGCCTCCGGCCTGGCCAGGATGGGATACCATGTGCTACTGATCGATCTGGATACCCAGGGTAATGTCGCCGACAGCCTTGGATTGCCTCACGGCGATGATCTGCGTCGCCTGCTATCGCCCGATTTACGCATTCCGCTAGATCAGGCAATCAGCCCGAGCGGGTTAGATCACCTGGCGATCATTCGATCCGACAAGAGCACAACCGCCTTGAAGCAATCCCTGGCAGGCATGACTTTGCGGGAATATGTCCTGGCGGATGTACTGCAAGGCTCAGACCATGACGTGATCGCCCTCGACTGTGCCCCATCGGTAGATTTGCTGCATTTTGCCGCAATCGTCGCCGCCGATTACCTACTAATTCCCACACGCCTGGATAAGCTGGCGGTCAACGGCGTACGGGATGCTCTGCAAACCTTGGCGTCGCTGAAGCGCATCAGCCATTGTCAGGTGGCAGGCATCCTCCCGACTTTCTACGAGCGGGTCACTTTGGAAAGTCACGAGCAGCTCATTCACCTGGCACAGACCTTTGGACGGTTGGTATTGCCGCCTATTCCACAGGATACCCAATGCCGGGTTGCCAGTCGTTTCGGGAAGACCCTCTGGGAATACGAACCGAGCACCAAAGCCCTGACCGGTTATGACCATGGCAATAAAAGAATTGGAGGATACATTCAGGTTTTGGAACGAATCCAGGAGATGATATGAAAAACACTAACAAACTAGGCTTCACCGGTTTTGATGATCTTTCGGCTGTCGATCCAGCCGTCGAGTCCCTTTTGAATCAGGGACAGCGTCGCAACATCGAATCTCACCTGCCTAAAAACCTGCGCTCTCAGCGAAAGAAAGAACGTGAGCGAGCGCAGAAACGCCTGGCGAATCGGGTCAACCTGGACTTGCCGGTCGACCTTAAAAAGCGCCTGGAGATTTTGGCAAATAAAGAAGGTGTGCCTATCAGTCAGCTGGTTGCATTCCTGCTCTATGGACCGGTGCACCAGTTGGAGGCACGTATGATCAGCCTGTGGGGCTACAAGACATCCTCGGGTTGCAGAAAATTCGAGTGGAACATTGACCTAAAGCGGTACGCCGAGGAAGTTCTCCGAAAAAGTGAAAATGGTTCGCAGTAGGGCGTCCTAAGCCAAAAGGTGGGGCGTCCTATAACGACGTCCTATTAGGGCGTCCTACTAAATACGCCATACACGGGGATAGGACGTCCATTAAGCCGCCAGAAAGGCCCAGGAGCTTCGCAAAGAATCGTATGGCTATCTTAGGACATAAGGATCAAGTATCACCTGAAAATGGCAAACACGATTAAAAAGGATGGATACGAAAATGACAGATGAACTACATCTCAATGAGTTCCAAGCTTATCTATTAGCAGAGGATCGCTCGCCGGTGACAATCGCGGGGTATTCGGGGGATGTACGCCTATTCGGGTATTGGTTTGAAACGCAATATAAAGAGCCACTGACTCCTGGAGCTTTGACGAATGATGCCGTGAGAGGATACAAGCAATTCCTGCTTGACCAAGCTAATAAGCCCAAGACGATCAACCGCCGGCTTGCTTCCCTGGCTGCTTATGCCCATTGGCTGGAGCAAGCGGGTTATGTCAAGAATGGTCGTAACCCGGTGCAAGGAGTTAAGGCTGTGAAAGAGGTTGCACTGGCTCCGAAATGGCTGGATAAGAAGCAGCGTGCGGCGTTACTACGGGCAGTGGATAAGGAAGTTGAAAATGCTGTGCACCGTTATCCACGTCTGCGGTTGTTGTACCTGCGCGATGCAGCGATTGTTAAGCTAATTCTATATGCTGGTCTGCGAGTAGGAGAAATTGTCCACTTACGCCTGAGCGACATTATTCTGGATGAGCGGAAGGGAAGCGTGATTGTCAGGGAGGGGAAAGGTACCAAGAGGCGAGAGATCCCCTTAAATAACAAGGTACGTAAGGCGATGCTCGACTACCTACAAGTCAGGCCAGAGACTGAAAGCGACCACTTGTTTCTTGGTCAGCGGAATGAAGGAATAAAAAGCAAGACTGTGCAGAGGTCGGTGACGCGATTCACCGCTCCAATTGGTCTAAGGGATGTAACCCCTCACACATTGCGACATACTTTCGCTAAGTCTTTGATTGATAGCAGGGTGAGTCTTGAAAAGGTGGCAACCTTACTTGGGCATAGCAATCTGAACACGACGCGTATATATACGACACCGGGGATACAGGATTTGGAAGATGCAATTGGAGAGCTTGACGATTTTTAGATGTCCCTGGAAACATTCGGCTATAGCAGTAAGTCAAACTACCCCGGCTTATTATTTGCAGGGGTAGCTTGATTTTGCCCTCACTAGTGACTAATCGTCACTCTTGTGCTTGGTTTTGTCTACCAGCACGAAGGTCTGGCCAGGTTTCGGGGTAGGCGGCAACGTCTCACCTTTCGTTACCGTCACCTCAGTCCCGGTTTTACCACCCTTGGGGCCAACAACACCATACTGCCCAGATTCAGGGGCTTTCTGGCCTGGCTTATAGGTTGGAGCCTTGCTCATCTTCATCACCTCCTTTGGTCATTTTGACCATTTCGTTAATCTATTGTTACATTCCACGGCTGGTAATCTCGCGCCTAGTTCGAGCATCCGCTTGAGGGCGGACGCGGCATACCCCGGCGTAAGGACCTTGAAATGCACCATTTCATCCAATATCCAAAGCGCACCATGCACTGAAAGACCGCTGGCATTGGCTAACTCGCTGAGGCGCCAATCTCCCGTCACAAGTGTTACACCCAGCATTTTGGCTAGTAAAAATGCAGCCAGGTCGATCATTGAAAGGTATCTATAGGCCTGACGCAATTGGAACAGTTCAAGTACTTGCTCGGAAGGCAGTTCGTACGTTCTTAGTCCGAGTACTTCCAGAGTCTCCCATCTTGGACGGATGAGTTCTGGAATCGCGAAGTCAGGGATCAATAACTGATAAGGGAGTTGGAAAACCTCGACCAGGATGCCGCCGTTTTCGAGGTCGATCCAGATATTCGTGTCAGTAACCAGAACTGGCTGCAACGCCATCCTGTTGCGACGCCTCCGCTGCCCAAGGCAGCTGTAAAGGTTCACCGAGCAGCTCCTGCGCTCTGGAACGCGAAATCAAATCTTCCGCTAAGGCACGGTAGATCAGACGCTCCAGACGCAGGGGTCTTTCAGTGGGTAGCGCCTCGCCCGGTTCATGCCGGTGCCAGCCATTTGCTCGAAAACGTTGAAAAAGGCGCGCGTGTACATTTTCCGAGATGATCCCCAGGTCCCTTGCTCGGAAAATCCAGGCTTGCATGCTCAAGCCGTACTTATGCTTGAGGATGTATAACTCATTCATATCCAGCGTAGTTCGCCTGAAACCCAACTCGAAGCGGACTGCCTGCGCCGGGACGAGAAAAGCTCCGACAAACCGGTGGCAGATAGCTTCAGGATCAAGTCCTTTTTCTACATCCAGGATCAGGTGTCCTAATTCGTGTCCCAGGTTAAACCGTTGCCGATCGCCGGGGAGCTCAGTCTTCGAGACAATAACTGGGATGCCGTTTGCTATAAACGTGCTGGCGTCGAAATGCTCAAAACCGGAGACCAGTCCTATCTTTATTCCTTGATCTTCAAGCAGTTGAGTCAGGTTCTCGATCGGATCGAGTCCCAGGTTCCAGTTTTCACGCAGTTCTAGAGCAACGTCTTCTACTTGCTCCATTGACTGTATCGTATGAACTTGCAGAGAAACAACTCGTCCTTCGTCTGGGAAAAAGCTTTCGACTTCCAGGTAACGCTCTAGCCACTCCTGGATCCGCATCTGAATTGCCTCTTGCTCTTTCACACCCAATGCGGCATGTTTGCGATATGCCTGAAGCTGAACCGATATGGTTTGGGGGCGGAACAAGAAGTCAATCGAGACGGCTAGCGCTTGCGCCAGGCGCAGCAAAACGCCCGAGCTGGGCGTATCCAGGTCACGTTCGTATTTAGAGATCGCCATAGCGCTGATCTCAGCCTTTTCCGCCAGATTTCGCAAGCTCATATTGTTTGCCTTGCGAGCTAGTTTGATGCGCTGACCGATGGTCATCGCTCCCTCCTCTCATGTTACTTTGGTTTACATTATAGCATATTTATATTTTTTTGTAAACCGACCGAGTCGAAAAGACTTAATCGCTGGATGTCCCCTCCATCAGAATTGGCAGAAATAACTCGCTAAGGATGGATTGTCTATTTGGGATATATATTTAACCGGAGTTTATAATCACTCAGGATGGATATTCTCCAGTTCCTAAAAATGAAGCGGTATCGCCCGAAAATCCATTAAGCAAGATTCTACCTTTGCGCTTATCAGCCAATTCGATAGTTGCCTTATCTAGGCCAAAAAAGTATGCAACTGGGGCGATTACGGTCCCGCCCCAGGCATGTTTTTCACCAGGCACTACTCCCATTTTCCCCCAGATTGAATATTGAATAGCAACTTCTTCTTTTTCTAAGATGAGCTTACCTGTTCCTAACTCGATCTTGCCTGTCATATCTGTCCAGGATTCTGGCCATTTTTGGGTTGTCTTTTTCCAGTTGGTTTCAATGTGCTTCACAATGCATCCGAGCCAGTAACGTACATGGGGTGGCAGGACTTGGTTTGACAGATGCTCTCGCAAAGCCTCCTGGCATTCATCATCGCCAATTTGACCCAACGCATCGCCATAACACCAGGCATCGAAAATTCCACGATTGGTTTCACCTTTGACATTTAACACGATTGACAGGTAATCTCGCGCCCATAAACGCTTACGACGTTCGTCCCAAGCGCGTTGTGCAGCTTCGCGTACCTTTGGCTCAAGGTCAACACTACAGATAGCAAATATCTCGGAGAAACCTTCTAGATCTGCTTTTTCGGGAGTATATTCGATCCAACTAATCGCTTCAGCCGCATGTATTTTAAGATTTAACACTGAAGAGCCAGACCAGGATTTACAAAGTTGATATAGATGCTCCTGAGATTGTTTAGCGAGAGCCCGATAGGCTGCTCGACGAACTGCATACAGCCCATTTTCGGCTAATTTTTCAAGATGAGAATAGCAGCGAACTTTCCGTTCGGGTGTTATTACCGCCTTTCCCAAAGCGTTTGCTAGAGCTACTTGAGTGTCTGCCATCCATTTATCGATCACGCTATCCCACTCTTGATCGACCAGAGCATTGGGCGCAATGGTCGACAGAACTTCAAATACCTCTGTTTCGCCATAAACGGGTGAGTAGAGTTCTCGAACCCTGCGAAGTAGGGCATTCAACACGGCAGTTGGAATGGGGGTTTTCTCTCTTCTCGCGTGGGTGATGTCTAGCCAGTGCAAAATTTGAACAGATGGGTGCCAATCGCGCTGTAATAATAAATGGGCAACTACTTCTGCATAAATTTCAGGGTGAGCATTATACAACCGACCTATCAAATGAGGTGCCCATTGAGACAATTCGGCACCTTCAACCACCTGCAAACCCTGATCACTACTCTCAATTCCGAGAGTGCTGCGCATCAATTCTGGATAATTCTCTATCAAATCATGGAAGACCAGAACACGTAAACTCCCTCCACCTATCCATTCATCAGGTTTTTGAGCCCATTCCAATAGGCTTTGTAGAAGAGATTCTTCCACCTTCCAACCAGGCACATTGGCTAAAAAATTCAGCAATGTTCCACACTCCAGAGTGTCGCGTTGTTCATTGGAAAGTAGTGAAATTACTCTTGTCACATGTGGTAGTAGCCATTCTCCAAATTCCGTAGTCGAGGCCAAAATTTCCAGAGCATAAGCACAAACTAGACGCTGGCGGGAGATGTCGCTTCTTTCAATAAGTTCTACTAGGTAATCGATTACTTCATGACTTCCCTGTCTCGCCAATGCTACGGCTACTTCTGCGACTGCACCGCTACTTTGCGTAATGACTTTTTGGTTATATGTAAACCCAAAATTTACAAGAGCCTCAAACGCTTTTCTAGATGCTGTACTGCGCGCCATACGCACCGCAGCCATACGATAAAATTCTCTCCCATCTGAATTGTCCGGATGATCATAGGCTTCAGTTATCCAGTGAATTACTTGAGCAGGCAAGGGGTCAATCCGGAAACAAGCTAGGAGTTCCATCGTTTCTTGCCGCATAAAGCGTCCACTCTCGGAGCCTACTGCTTCATCAAACCAATTCAATACTGGTTCATAACCAGCTCGCAACAATGTCTCCCATGCTGCTTTTTTTTGCCGTGATTCCTGGGTTTGCACCAGCACATCCTGACCAGTGTTGGTGCAAGCATCCAGTCGAAGAAGATCAAAAATCTCAGCGGAATCAATCTGATGCCAACCCACAAGCTGTAGCGGTTTAATGCATTCCTCGAGGCGATCTTGAATCAAATAGCGTGCCCAAGATGGATTTTCAAACCAATCATTACCGTGTCGTCCGTGCCAACGTAGAACTGTTGGAATTACTTGAATACTATTAACTTCAACCATTTGATGACCAATGTCAAATGACCAATACAATTCTTTCGGTGATTGCTCAACAATATCCTTGCTGAGTTTCCAGATGCGTTCCTGTGTTTCAGTATTTTCATCATTGGCGTCAGCGATTTGCCGTAATGCAGTAAATGCTAGTGATGCATCAACCCCTTTTGCAACCCTTTTATCGGCTTGTAGCCACTGCTCCAGAATAACATCTGCACTAGAAATATCCCTAAGTCGGGCAATTGACCAAACCAAAGAATCGTTATACCGTTTATTTGTTCTGTTATGTAATTCATCAAGTATGACTTTAAGTTGTTTCGGAGGGAAATTGAGTGCTGTCAAAGTATATAATGTGTCATCACCGCTTTTGTCATCTAAGCTAATTGCATAATCCAACAATTTCTGAACAATGTCTTCCCTGCCACAGCCTAATCTAGAGATTACCCAACAAGCTGCCTTATGGCTGTTACTGCCGATCAAGTCGGAAAGTCGGTCAAGAACAAGATCTCTCAGATAAACATAGTCTTGTTGTATATGACTGCTAATCCAGTCGGCAAGGATGTTTCTAAATGCTCGGTACTGCATTGTTAACTCAGCATCTTCATGCAGGCAAAGAGGAAGTAATTCATCCAAAATTATCTTTTGAGTTTCGGCCAAATTATTGTTAGTGAACGTTTTCAGTTGATCAAACGATACAGCTTTTAATTCCAAAGCCTCTTTTGCATTTATGCCTCCTGTCCCAATCAAAGCATCGATTTCTTCGACTAGATTACGGACTGTTGCAATATTTCTTGATTTATTCAAACTTTCATACAGCCGACCATATGTATTTTGCGGCGTGCGTTCATAAAGTAACAGGGCGAAAATATCTCGCGCTTCTTTTTGCAGTGAAGCTATTTCTTGCTTTTCATTCTCTGAAAGATCGGTTTTTGCTAAAGCGAATAAGCTGCTTATCTTTTTCCGTTTATCACCTAATGCTCTTAATTCTCCAAGTTGAACTGGTCGATGATGCATAACCCTATTGCGTAATTCGATGATGAATTGAAGATCATTCTTTCTTATCTCTTGCCACAGAGGCGCATTCTCTCCTAAATATTTCGAGAATACCAAATCCCAAAGAGATATTTTTTTAGTTTTTTGTGTGAGTTTTGTCCGAAATTCATCAAAACTAGTGGAGCTATCTATAAGTGTGATTAAGTCTCCCGCCAAAATAGGGTTTTCATCTCCCCATTCTGACTTTTCAAATGTGACAAAGTCTATTAATTCATCTATCTTCATCAGCTCAAGTCGGTGATGTGTTTTTCGATATTCGTTGTTTTCCAGCCCTGGTATCTTTAGTGAGCCCAAAGACAGCCACCAATCAAATGTAAAAGCATCAATCAAACCACGATTGATAAATACCCTAAGCTCCTGCTCAATCTTTGATAGCTCTGAATAGGCTCGACGACGTATTTCATCGCCCGCTGTGTCAATTAATCTAAATATATTCCAATTGGTTTTTTGTATAAACTCAATAACATCAGAATGACTTTTATCTACTTCTTCCAATGTACCCATCAGTGTTAAAGTCAAATATCCTTCAGTTGAATATCCAACCTTTTTTTCGACAATCTCGGATAAGCCAGCATTTACAAAGTGAGAGAGCTCATTTATTCCAGCGTGTTTCTGGTCAAACCATATCACCAATTGATATTTTTGTTCAGGGTTCATAGGGCTACCTCTGTATTCCCCTACATCACCAAACTTACCATGTTAAGATAGGGGCAGAACTGATAATGAGCGACTCCAAAGGAATTTGGAACATCACAAATCCTCTCGAAACGCCATATCTAGCACTGCCCATCCTATTGCGTCTTAAAAAATGTCACAGGAGTTGTAGCTTATCGGTAATACCCTGTAAGATATGATTAAGTTTTTTTAGTACATCATCAGCCGCCGGTATCTTACCTCCTAGCTCGATCTTCAAGTGGAATTTGAGATCGTTTCCTGCTGCAGCAGCGGTTAATTCTCCCATCACATCTGCCAAATCTTGAATTTCGTTTGGGCGTAAATCAGCTTCTGCAATGAAGACACCAGGTTTGGGCAGTGGGGTAGGTGTTGGAGGTGCCTCCTTTGTAGTGCATAACCGCACGTATTGCGCACCAGGATACTCACAAGGCCAGACGCCAGAATCCGCGGTGGTCATCAGATAACGCGCCCTGATTGCACCATCAATCGTTTCGCGAACCCTACGCCATGGAAGGGTTTGACCAGCTTTCTTGGAAAGCGCAGCGGAGATAGCGAGTGCTGTGGTTGTGTCTCCCTGCCATGCATCGAGCAATGAATCTGGCAATATCTCGACACTCGAAAAGATAGGTGGCGGTGCTTGGAGCGAAGCATCATCCGTAAGTAATCCCAAAGGAATCTCCTCAGCCCAAATGCTGGCCGGACCAGAGGTCAGCCACAATAGCCCGTCTTTCACAGCTTGTGAGACGGCTTCTGTCAGGACATTCCGTTCTACCTTAGGGATCGATAATGGCTCTTCGTAGCCTTGTTTCTGCACTTTAACCACACGCCCACCGGTAAAATACTTGATAATATTTCTAGCCACCCTACACTTTTAATATGTAAGGATTGATCGGCACGATAAATGTACTCCTTAACTTTGCTCGAACAAAGAAGAGGAGGATACCATGCCGATCAACGCTCTCTATCATACTTGGATTAT
>Ga0315291_10005313_pt1 | contig 16164 bp, 16 predicted proteins | sample YL17G12_20_MG_FD_203070 | JGI IMG/M metagenome (GOLD analysis project Ga0315291, IMG submission 203070) | Sediment microbial communities from Yellowstone Lake, YNP, Wyoming, USA - YL17G12_20 | ecosystem: Environmental > Aquatic > Freshwater > Lake > Sediment | place: USA: Wyoming | collected...
ATCAGAGTCTGTAAAAACAGAACTCTCAAAACAAACCAGAATCGAGCTCGGTACATCACCAATACTATACCACGGCTTAAAATAATTAATTATTTACTTGATTGTAATAAACCAGAACATGGTATTAGTATGATTTAAAAACGTCAAAATAAAAATACAGATCTTGAAATATACCTGAAGACCGGGCGAACACATCGAATTCGGATACATTTTGCATCAATGAGATACCCGGTGTTTGGTGATGCGGTGTATCTGTGGCACAGAGCAGAATATTTTTTAAGGATTTCTTTATTTAATTATATCATACAGTTTTGGGTTGACTTTATAGATAGCAATATATACAAATCCATCTTTGTCTATTTCTAATTTATACGTATGACCATTTCTAATTTGAGGAGGGTAAGAATCTTCTACTATTAATCTTTTCTTGAATTGCCCTGACTGCAGATCAAATATATCACAAACGTTCTCAGTAGTATTAGCAGGTATTATAAATAAATAATTATCATAAAAAATTCCAATATAAAACATAGGACATTTGTATTTAATTCTTTTCATTTTGTTCCCCTCCACAGTCCTATCCACATTAATGAGAGGCTTTCCAGATTGCAGCGGTTTTAGCATAGATTCAATTTCTTTTTCAGTAAATTTTAGCGGTTTTATTTTTCGCTTAAATGTTTTTTCAATTCTGCTATCAATTGAGAGGAGATGGAGAGTATAGTAATATTCGTTTTCATTAATATCCGGGTTTATACATTCCATTCCATTTATATAGGCAATCTGCCGGGAATTTTCAATGATATTAAAACTTACCCTACCAAATACCGCAGTATTAGATTCTTTTAAATCTAAAAGGAGTGTTATCGTATTATTTTTTTCATAAAATAATAAAAATGAACTTTCATTTTTATTATCAGATCCTTGAAACGAAGAAAGTTTATATATCTTTTCATTTTTCTGCAAGATATATACATATAAAAGAAAAGGTCCATAATAATCTTTATATTTTGTATTTTTTAGAATGTCTCTTGATATTCTCTTCTTTTCAATAAAAGTATAATTTGAATCATAAAGCGTATAATAAGTTCCTTCTGTAGCCGTAACATAGCCGCTGTTGCTTATATATAAGAATGATGGATTATTAATAAATTCTCCCGGACCTTGACCTCTTCCACCGAGAATTTTTTTCTCTTTTCCCGTTATGTCAAATATTTTAATTTTATATTCATCAGAATAAAGAATATCCCCGTTATTGGCAAATGCACTTCGCCCATAACGTACTAAAAGGAATTCGCTTTTTGTCGTTTGTTCATCTCTGCCTACTTTCCGTTCCAGAGTTAAAAAATTATCAAAATTGACGGTCAGGACATCTTTTTGAATACCTGATGATATAACTTGATGATTCAACGATGATTGAGCGACTGATAATACTGAAATAAAAATTACACATATAAAAATTGATATTCGTAACATCATATAGAACCTCATAATTTTATTTATTTTTAAAATTAATAAATTTCTATTAAAGTAAATAATACAGTTATATTCATTGAGCATAACAGGTTAAATATAATCAAAATACAATAAACAATCAACATTATAATAATATGAGCTGGACTACCCCCATTTTTTCAGTAAGGGCAAATCATTTTTTGCGACAAAAATGCTTCGCCCCTCCTTGATAGGGAAACCCTCATTAAACTCCCCTCTTGAGAGGGGAATAAAAGGGGTGTGTAATTTGAATATTCCTATTAAATCAAAAGTCTCACAATATAACATATTCAAAGCTTTTTTTCATTATAAATATCCTATTAACTGTATTATATGACAATAAATTAAAGTAACTCTATCGCTAAATATTGGGGGTAGTCCAGTATAAAAATATGAGGATCATTTTGCAAAAAAATAATAGATTTCTTAGGATGTTACCTTTTAGGTGACCGCTGAAAAAGTCACTTTTAGATGTATTTCGCATTAATATTGCTTGGCGTTGCTCGTAGTACAGCCATCCCTACGGGTCGAAAACAGGTAAATTGAACTTAATGTTTCAATTCAGATAATTAGGGAGGAATATTAAGTACGACGAAGTAATTTCTTGCAACAATTTTACCTTTATTAAAAGGATGATTTATACATATTAGAAAACTTTGATTTAACGCAGGCTATCCACCAGAGGCGGATAGTCTGCGTTTTATTGGATTTTTTAAAAGGTCTCTATTATTTTAAAAGTTTTTTATTCAGGTTCAGCTTGAAAACATTCTAATTGGGAGATTCCGTTGCAGTAGCAAGAAAAAAGACCCCATCCACCATCATACAAATTATCATTTACCCTAATTTCACAATAAGTCCAGCCGTAATCTTGATGATGATAAGCCATAATTGAATTAACCAGCGATAGACTAAGTGCGGTTAAGATTAATATTACTAATATTTTTTTCATTGTTTTATCCTCCTTTATTAAATATTTTATTAATATTGATTTTGTTGACATTCGACACCCCACATCTCACCACAATTAAATTCTGCAGCAAATCCTTGTGTGTACCACGTTAACTTGCCTAAACAAAAACCAACACGCTCTGCATCTATCTTACCACTTGTATACGAATTTTTCTCCCAATCCGGTGGACAATAAACTATTGCTTCTAAAGTAGCATATTGTGAGAAGCAAAAGGTTACAGTAGTTACTAATACTGCAACTGTAATTAATCCCTGAACAATTCTTTTGAACATAGCACACCTCTTTAGTTATTTGTTTAATAATGATATAGTTTTATTATTTCGGATAATATATAAATTATTTTTATCAGAAAAATCAAAAAATAATATAGAAGATTCAGGAGCAGATTTTTCTTCAATAATAATCTTTTTTAATAGTTTGCCGTCTATTTTATTAAAAACATAGAGAGGATCATTTTTTTCCCCGTTAAACAATATATAAAGAAATTTGTCATCAACAGAAATGCATTTGATATAATTTTTAAAAAGATATCCTTTTGATGCCAATACATTTTCCTTTAATATTGGATCGCTTTTTAATTTTGTTTCCCATTTTTTCTGCATACTATCTGCACCCGGGAAAAAAGAACAATCATATTCAAATATTACATTGCCGTCTTTATCATATTTCTGCATATATGGTTTATTAATAAATGCACAATACAGGTTATCTTTTTCATCAAGAACAAAATGTGCTTTATTATCATAATAATTGAAGATTTTATTATTGCTTGAAAACATATTGCCCCATTTTAAACTATCTGAACCGTCAATAGTTTTGATAGTAAAAATAGAACCCGAGCTGCTGTCTGCAAAATTTAAATAAATTCTGTTTCTTGAATCTGCACGTATATATACAAATGCTAATATGGTACTTACCTGATATGGGAATGGTATATTTACAACAAAATTGTAATTATTATCGTAAACGATGTATCTATAATTATTCATATCAGAAATGATACTATTTCCATTGGTAAGAAATGTAATACTCCGGGGAGAATCAAATTCACCCGGGCCTTGACCAAATGCGCCAAAACTGTTTGAAAAATTTAAATCATCTGTATAGATATATATTTTATGTTTAAATGAATCAACAATATAAACCATTTTATTATACTTATTATATGCAATAAATTCACATCTGCCAGCATTTTTGTCCAATGAGACTGATTTTATGGGTGTTATAATTTCTATCGGTAATTTTTCAATCTGTGATTTCTCTATAATAGTCTGTGTAAATACGAAGTGAACTGAGACTGCATAGATAATCAAAATATATACCATTGTTTTTTTCATTCTCATTTAGCCTCCTGTCAACTTTTTCATTAGCAACTCTATTTCGTAATCATTAATAAGGTCATATTTGAAAAAACGAATCGTGTTATTTTTATCTACAGCTAATGTGAAATTTATAAAATTGCTTAAATGGAAATATCCACCTAAAACTAAATCATTATATTGATAAATAAAACTGTCTTTGGGGATTCTTTGAGAAGTTACGTATATAACAATTACTGAATATGAACGAAGTAAGTTATCTTTATTACTTTTTAATTGTTTTGTCATATACTTTATCGGAGCATTGTTTATCCCTAAAATTATATAATTTTGATTATTAGGAATCGTAATTGAATTTCCATTGGCATTTTTAAATTGAAGAGGTATAATTTCCTTTCCATAATAAAAAAGATGATTTATAGGCTGTCTGAATATAGATGGATTTTTTAATGTATATAATTTTTCTATAAGTATTGAGCCGTTTATTACTATTAATATTATGGCAATAACGGATGCAATAATATATTTTATATTATTTTGAATAAATTGTTTTGAAAATATTGTTTTCATTTTAGATATAACAATTATTAAACACAGGTTATATTATATATATCGCCCCTAAAAGAAGAAGTATATTATTTGACAATTCTTGTTTATTGCTGAAATGTACAAAATTTCCAAAGCATCCGCAGGTTGCCGGGTCGTGGGTAATAATTAAATATGTGAGAAAAATGCAAAACAATGTTAATGTTGCTCCGGTGATTAAAAGAATCCACTGCCTAAAGTAGAAGATTAAAAGCAAACCTAAAATCGTTTCAAATGTTATTAATCCATATGCAAATATGTATTCCATAATTGCATTTGTAATCCCGGCCTTCACAAACTGGGCAATTAACAGCTTCGGGTCAATGAATTTGCTTATCCCGGCAACAATAAACACCCCTCCAAGGATAACCCTCACGGCGAGCTTTATTCTCTGCTCTGTAACGTACCCGCGTATATTTTTAATGATTGATTCCATACATTATTCTGTGTTTCTGCGTCTGCAGTTTCTTATTGATTATAATATATAAGAATTATTTCGCTTTGTCAATAGGGTATTTTAATAAAAGTGCTACCACAAATGCCACCACATTTGCCACCACAAATGGAGAAACGTTAATTCGTATGAACGGATTATCCAATAATTTGTAGTAAAAATTATCATCAAACACTGCTTTGCAAAAGGCGCACATATCCATTTTTACCTTCCTCTGTATAAGCATACATAAAGAATATGGAGAAAGATATCCCAAATCTGCCGTATACTCTTTAACAGTATTTTTATCTGCTTTCCCTCCCGCTCTGCATAACGCCGCAAATAGCGTTATATTTCCCCATTCAATGTATTCTTTGGGACATACCTTATAGCACAGTTTAAAACAGAATTGAATAGTTCCTATTGGAATTTTAATTTCATATTTTAGTTGTTTGATAGTAACAATTTCAAAGATATGCTCATTGATAAAATTTTTAATGCGTTCGGCTGTTTCTTTGATGCGGTTCATACATTGCCTCCATAGCCTGCAGGGTGGGTCAATGACCTACCGTTTTCGTATATCCCATCAAGGGGGCGAGGTAACCTCGCCCTTACGATATACCCGTAATGTCTTTTTGCTATATCTTATTAAAAATATTAATAATATTTGATGATATATACTAAATTTAAATATCAAAATCAACAGAAGAAATGGGGCATTTTTTCCACGCTTATTTGACTTTATTGGCACAACTATTGCGAAAATAATGAGGGATAAAATCAAATTAATGTTGATATGCAAAAACTATATTATATGAATAAGTGTCTTTTCAAAGAGAACATAGTATTAGTATAATTTCAAAACGTCAAAATAAAAATACAGATCTTGAGATATACCTGAAGTCCGGGCGAACACACCGAATTCGGTTACCTTTTGCGTCAATGAGATGCCCGGTGTTTGGTGAAGCGGCGTATCGGGAGCATAGAGCAGAGAGCAGGACATTTAACTGCTCAGGAGCGGAACTGTTATCTCAACACCATTGGAAATCAAACCAAAGTCCGCCTTCATTTTGGCGGATTCCATCCCAAGTTCAACTTGGGACGGAGAGTGAAAAATCATTAACTACTAATTATATTATTATTATCTCCCATATACGGACGAGTCAATTTTATACTTACGGATTTCTGGATAACCATCTTTATCTGACGTACTGAAATAAAGATATTTATTCTGAATATATATTTTCAAAATATCAGATAATGAACTAAACTCTTTTGGCATTTCAATTGTTGAAATATATTGATTTTTCTGTAAATCAAAAATATCTGCAAAATATCCTTTATTGGGATCTTCATACTTTAACTTTACATCTCTTTTTTCAAAAAATAAAAATAGATAATTATTATCAACGTATATATCTATTAATGGTGAATAAAAAACCTTTTTCTTATAAAATTCTTTTTCCGTTTCTATATCTTTTTGACTTCTTTTCTGACGAAGTTGTTTAACTTTTTTTTCAACGTCTATATTAAGTTTTGATGTATATATTTTTTGTTTTAATATTGAGCTATTTTTATTAGACATTTCAACTATATGAATTGTATATAGTATTTCATATTCTTTATTATCTATTAATTCTTCATCAAGAGAATTATAATATATTATATAATTATTAGTTACTGTGAATTTAAATCTTCCTGTATTGCTACTTATTTCATACATTCCATTTTGAAATATAATATATCGAGGATCTTCTGAAAACATAATTTCTTCACTATGATTACCCATTTCTTTCACAATAGATATATATTTAACCGGATTCTTAATATCGGTCATTTCTAATGAATATATTAAATCTTTTTCGTTCAACGGAAATCTATTAATAATCCCAGAAAATATTATATCCTTATATTTTTTATTCATTTTTTTAGAATTTAAATATTCATCTAATAGTTTTTCATTTGGTCCTCTTTTTTTCGTTATAAATTTATAATTCTTATCAAATAAATTCCATGTACTTCTTCCACTTTTTGAGGAATAACCAATAAGATAATCATCAACACCGATGGCTATTTTAGGTTTTTCTTCAAATTCACCAGGACCTTGACCTTTTCCCCCTACTGTTTTTAACGGTTTCCCTTCAGAATTATAAATTTTTAGTTTATACTCATCACTAATAATGATATCATTATTGCTTTTAATAATAAATTCTCTTGATGTTGGAGTACTTGCTATAATAAAATCTCTCTTTAAATTCGATTTTTCACCTAATATTGTATTTTCATAACGTATCCCATCTGAAATAAATATTTTATCGGGGATAATGTTTTGATTATTTATTATAACATCCAATTTATTTACAGCTAATAAATATACAAGTATCATAAATTGATTAATCATAATATTTCCTTTGATTATGTTTATATTTCAGAATTTAACGACTCATTAAATGCTTTCTTCAGTTTCTTATTGATTATAATATATTAGAATTATTTCGCTTTGTCAATATGGTATCTTTGCACTATTGCGTTCACAAATGCGACTCCTCCATTAATTCTGACAAACGGATTATCTAATAATTTGTAGTAAAAATCATCATCAAACCCTGCTTTGCAAAAGGCGCACATTTTCATTTTTAGCTTCCGTTCTATAAGCATATATAAAGATGACAATTAATAATATTCAAATTTTTTACCACAGAGAGCGAAGAACCGTTCAAAAAACAAATAATTCATAAAACAACGTGAACTTTTTTGACGATTGTTTGTATAAGTATTAATCCAATAGGAGATAAGAGCGTGCACGTCCGCAGTGATGAGGAATTGATACAATCGCTTATTAACGGCGACCAGAACGCATTTGATATGCTCTTTAAAAAATACAGCCGGCCGCTGATTTTCTTTATTCAGCAAATCATTCACGACAAGAGCCGAACTGAAGACATTTTTCAGGATACTTTCATCAAGGTGCTGGAAAATGCTGACAAATTTGATAGCCGGTATCATTTTTCAACGTGGATATATCGCATTGCATTTAATTTATCTATCAATGAGCTAAAAAAGAGAAAGCGTGAACGTATCCTCCTCTGCAATCCGGATGAGAAATATACTGCCGATGGGGAAAGAGAACTGTTTGAACCGCATCCGGAACCCATTACTCCATTTGACTATGTTTTGCAGAACGAACAATCTGCTCAAATCAATAGTGCACTAAACCGGTTAACGACTGCTCAGCGAACAGCTTTTATGCTCAAATTCAATCATCATCTAACCTATGATGAAATTGCCGACGTAATGGAGTGTTCCAGCGGTACCGTAAAATCACGCATTCACTATGCAGTAGAAAAAATCAAAGAAATCATTGGAGCGTAATATGGCTTCAGCACCGATACAATGCCCTTTACCAAAAGAAATTATTATAGATTTTTTGTTCGGAGAAATTTCATTAGAAGAAACTGCCGCAGTATTCGAACATCTGCGAACCTGCGAAAAGTGCAATTCAACAACTGAAAAATATATAACTGTACTTAATACAATGCAGTCTGTACAGCAGACGGCAGTCTCTTCTTCATTGTACTTTTCTCTGAAACAACGTATATTCCGGAAAAAATCTCCCGCTCAAGCAAACCGAGCAACAAAAACGGTTGTCCCTCTTACTCTGAGTGCTGTGGTGCTGCTTTTTTCTCTTATTGCATCCCACTTTATATCGTTTACTGCTGAGCAGGAGACCAAAACGCAGACATTTAATCACCGTATACTTGACTCTGTTCTGGTTACCCTGGTGTCACCGTTCTCTCCGGTATGCGACACAGTATTGTACCTCAGCAGCCATTCGCTCTTTAATCGGACTGCACCAATTTCAATTCCATCTTTAAAACAGGAATTTTATTCGTTTTCATCTGATAATCTCGATCAACAGCACCTTGTTCGAAAGACACTACTCCCCGGACTGCCCGGCAGAGAACATCCCTTCACCCAACTATCAAAAATCAGGGCACTGAATCTCCATCCATCCTTTGAAACAATCCATAAACGATTAACGTTTACGAACACATAAACAAGGACTAATAAAATCAATTAACCGAAATGCTAAATGAGTGATTGGAGTGGTAAGCTGTGAGGATTTCATTCTTCTCCCGTCCGAATGGATGGCTTTGCCAAAGGGATGGATTCCCAAATGAACAGAGAGACTGGGTTAAAATTTGCGGAGGTATTGTTGTTTTCATTATATCCTTTGCCGCCTACCTAAAAACCATTGCACCGACTGTTCCCTTCTGGGATTGTGGTGAATTCATTGCCTGTGCCTACACGCTTGCTGTTCCGCATCCACCTGGATCTCCACTATTTACTTTAATCGGAAGATTATTTTCTCTTATTCCCATAAGCGAAACTATTTCATTCCGTGTTAATTTCATTTCCGTGCTTTCAAGCGCATTTACTATTCTTTTATTATACCTTATCATTATTCAGCTCATCACCAGCTTCCGTGGGAAACCGAAAGGGGGGTTCCAACAGGCAGTCGTCTTTGGTGGGGCGATGCTTGGAGCATTAAGCTATGCCTTTACCGACACATTTTGGTTCAATGCGGTAGAAGCAGAAGTCTATGCACTCAGTATGCTGTTTACATCGCTGACCCTGTGGCTTGCGCTCCGGTGGTTTGAATACCAAAAAGAATTGTCATCGGTAAAGTATCTCCTTTTAGTGTGTTATTTCTTCGGTTTAGCGTACGGCGTCCATTTGCTTAATCTTCTTTTAGTTCCGACCGTTATGCTTTTCGTTTTGTTCAGCCGGTTTGAATCTATTTATCAGTGGCAGTTATGGGCGATGGCAATTCTTTCTGCCCTCTTGTTCACCATCGTTTCTGCTCTTGCTGCCGGAGGAGGATTTGCTCATATCGGAGGGATTATCCTTATATCCTGTATTCTTACCTGTATGGCTGGAGCACTATTAGGAGTTTTTTGGGGTGTAACCAAACATAAATGGGACTGGCTGGCAGGGGGAATTATTGCATTTGGTATTTCCATTGTTATAATTTCCACGAGTCTGAATTTTATTAAGACCACATTTGGTGAAACGGTTGGCGGATGGAAACTCCCGATAGTGATAGGGATTGGAAATCTGGTTCTCATCTATCTCGTGTTTTTTGCCGCCGCTTTTACAGCCGGGCTTATCCTTATTCGGTATAATCAGTCAATCGCTTCCCACAGTAAATCATTATTAACCGGAATGCTCATCATTGTACTAAGCATTTTTGTGATTATCTTAATCGGCAGGTCTACGTACTTTTCTATATATATCCGGTCTGGTATGGACACGACGATAAATGAAAACGCTCCGTCAAACGTCAATAATTTTCTTTACTATATAAACCGGGAGCAGTACGGTCCTGCGAGCTCATTATCCTCACTGCTTGACCGCCAGGGACCATTATGGGACTATCAGATAAAATTTTTATATCTGCGGTACTTTGGCTGGAATTTTATCGGAAAAGGATTAACCCTTGACGAGGACGGATTTGTGCAGGAGAATTTTTCACTGCACGGTTTGAATGGACTGCCATTTTTAATCGGCATCATTGGTTTATTATATCATTTTGTAAAAGACTGGCGAAAGGCGCTCTCCCTGCTTATTTTCTTTTTGCTCAGCGGTGTCATTCTGGTAATATATCTGAATCAGGCACCGAAACAGCCCCGCGAGCGTGATTATTTTTATATTGGAAGCTTTTTTGCTTATGCAATATGGATTGGCATCGGCGCCGCCGGCATCCTGGAGTTGATGAACAAATGGTTTGCAGATATGCGGTTGAAAACTCTCGGCATCAGTATCGCCTTTGCATCGTTATTTATAATCAGTCCGTTTAGTCAGTTTATGAACAATTATTACACCCATAACCGAACCGGCGACTATATTCCCTGGGATTATTCGTATGACCTTTTGATGACCTGCGAAAAAGACGCCCTTCTGTTTACCAACGGAGATAACGATACATTCCCGGTGTGGTACTTGCAGGAAGTTGAAGGCATACGAAAAGATGTCAGAATAATCAATTTAAGCTTGCTCAATACAAACTGGTACATAAAGCAATTAAAATACTATAAACCAACCGTACAAATATCAATCTCTGATGCAGATATTGACAAATTGGACTTTGCTCGCTGGGATTCAAGCACTGTACAAATGCAGGTCCCACGTCCGACCCTTGAACAGTTTTACGCCGAGTACGGTCAAAAACCAACTGAAGCACAATTAAATACAAAAGCGATTGATGTTCCGGTGTATCCCCGCATTACGTACAACAACCAAACGTACCTGCAAGCCCAGGATATTATGATTCTGCATATCATTGCACAAAATAACTGGAAACGCCCGGTCTATTTTGCAATTACCATCCCGATAGAATATTTATTAGGATTCAAAGACTACGCGCGTCTGGACGGTTTGGCATGGAAAATAACCCCGATAAAGAATCCACCGATTTCAGCAAACATATTACAAAAAAATATAATAGAAAAATATAAATACCGCGAATTAAATAATAAATCTGTCTATTTAGATTTTAACTCCACCCGCCTGCTCTATAACTTCCGTTCAGGATTTATCCGGCTGGCGAATGATTATTTAAGCGAAGGTCAAAATGATAAAGCGGCTGGAATAATAGATTCAATGCTGGTGCGCGTACCCGAATTCCGTTCACTGGGCGACTGGGAGCTTATTGAATCAATCGGCAAGCTGTATTTTTTGGCAGGCCGCAAGGACGAGCTGAAAAAACGCATCCTGATGCTTGCTGATTTGAAATATCTCCCCACGAGCAAAAAGGTCGAATACGCTCAATATCTTTATACATACTTTAAAGACACCAGTAATACCGAAAAATTATACAAAAGCGCCCTTGAAGGAAATCCGAATGATAACATAGCAGTTGGCGAATTGGTTACGCTGTATGAAGAGACAAAACAATATGCGAAAGCAATTGAACCGTTAGAACAATGGCTGAAGCGCCATCCGAACGACAGCCTCGCTCAGAAAAAATTAACCGACCTCAAAGACAGCATCGGGAAAAAATAAAAAACGATAAGAAAGAAAATTTAAGGCGTAAGGCGTCCCTTCCGGGAGGAATTACCACTACAAAATTAATCGGCAGAATCAAACAACAATCCTGTCCAGCCAGATACCGGGCACGAGAAAACCCTCCATGTAAGTTAATTTAATTACGGATTATTTTTATCATATATATATTTTGAAATGTTTACTTTGAAATTGGATAAATAATTCTTTGAAAATAGTTATTAATAATTATAGTATCCGGTTCGGAGAGTGGTAGTGTTTTTTGTTTATTATTATTTTTTAAAAAAACATACTTCCCCATTAACTTTATGAGAAAATAATATATTTTCATTTATTAATACTTCAATTGAATACAAGGGCATCATTGAACCTACATTTAATGAACCCGCAGGACGCAAAATTGTAAGTTTTGGCATTTCTAATTCTTCAGCTAATGGTAAAATAATCTTCTTAATTATTTTTAAATCACTATTAAGAACAAAAACAGGTAAATTTTTCATATCAGGATACTTAGCTTTTGTTTCGTCACCTATGGAAAATATATAAAATTTATCTTTCCTATAAATTATATCATAAAAGATTAATGATATCTCGCCTTTGTATTCGTCAGCGCTTTTCATATATGGGAATATTTCTTTAAATTCAATTTTTTGTTTTATACTACCATCAATATTATAAATATATACTAATTTTAATGATTCCAAAAACACATAATAATTATTATTGGCTTTAATAGTCCAACCTGATAGTCCCATCGTATAAGAAGGATTATTTAGGGATGAAGGAATCGTTCCTATTCTTTCTAATACATCTCCTTTTCTTGAATAGACAGTTATAAAATATCCTGTACTTGGTAAATTTAATAATATTTCTTTTTCTTTAGTTACAAATAAATTTGGTTTCACTGAAACACCTACTCTAAATGAAGATACAAATTCACCGGTCTTTTTAAAAATAGAAATACAGGAATTTCTATTATCAAAAACGTATATATCACCGTCATCATCTACATCAAAATACATTGGTCCTAATAACTCGCCTGGTCCTTGTCCTTTGCTACCAATTTTTCTTATAAATTTACCCTGTTCTGTAAATACATAAAAACATATATTACCTACATCTAAAACGATTATTTCATGCGAATTAGGAATTTCCCTAATTTTATAAGGTTTATTAAGTCCTTCATTATTAAAAATGTAATCTACACTTATAAATGTCTCACGTTTATATTTTTCTATAGGGTATTCACCCTTGTCTTGAGAATAACCCGGAAAAGTAAAGTCAATAAATTTTTCTTTATCTGAATATTTCGGATTATCACTCATTATTGTTCTTACTTCTTGAGAATAAACAGGAAAGCAAGAAAAAATAATTAATAATACTATGGGATAATATTTCTGAGCTAACATAATTGCACCTCTTTTTTAATTTTATTCGTTAATAATAAAATAAATTATATAAACACACAAGTCAAGCAAAATTGTACAAAATTTCAACAATATTTAAATAATTCACAATGAAACAAAATTCTCTATTTTCTTTAATACCAATAACGAAAAATGTAATCTATTCCGTTAGAGGCGGAAAAAATAAGCTCATAAACACCGAATACATAAAAATCTCTTGCTATTTCGCAAAGGATATTTTATTATTTAGAGAGTGCAGTGCGAAAATTTTAATGCGTTATGAAAGCTATGCAAAAAAACATTTATTTAATCTTGTTTGTTATCCTTTTTGTACTATCCCCCACTGTTTTGACTGCTCAGTCAATTTATGTTCCGCTGAATCATCCTGTTTATACATTCATTGAGCGGGCTGAGGCGAAGGGCACACTGCGGAATGCCCTCACTGCGACAAAGCCGTTATCCCGAATGGAGGTCGCACAATGCCTCGTGGAAATTGAACGAAACCAAGAAAAGTCTCTCTTATTTTCTTCCGTTGACAAGCAATTGCTGGACTATTATAAAGAAGAATTCCGCAGCGAAATCAAAAGTATACAACCGCAAGCTGAAATTCCAATGCCAAAAACCCCCGAGCGGCTCATCGGCTTTAAAAATAGAGCCCCTTCGTTTATCTACAAAAACGGAAAAAATCTGATAGAATTGCAGTGGAATGATTTTTACATTACCGGCGATATTATTGCGTATCAAAGTGCCGCAATTACTGACAATGATACCCTCCTCAATCGCGATGAAGTGTACCAATATACAACCGGCATTCAGTTATGGGGGCAAAAAGGCGACCATTTTGGTTTCTTTGTTGATGCCCGGAATACCAAAGAATGGGGCAGTAGACAGTATCCGCCCGAACCAAATAGTACCGCACCCGGATTGGGATGGATAAAAAATGTCGGCACCCATCAGTTTCACGATGAAACGATTGCCTACCTTATCTATAAAGCTTCACCATTTGAAATTGAGTTAGGAAAAAATATTAACCGGTGGGGACCGGGCTACCGCGGCAGTCTTATGCTTTCCGACAATGCAACGTCGTATGACCTGATAAAGTTAAAAGCCAAATTCTGGCGGATAAAATTCGCCCATATGTTCGGATATTTGGTACAGTATCCCCGGATTGTTGAATGGCAGTTTGGGGACGAATCCGGCTATAAAACGAAATATGCTCAGAAATATTACGCCGCCCATCGTATTGAGCTTTCCCTGCATCCCGGCATAAACATCGGCTTGCAGGAAGCGATAGTCTACGGGGAGAGAGGAATTGAATTAACGTACCTCAATCCGCTGATGTTTTTACGCTCCGCTGAACATTATTTAGGCGACCAGGACAATGCTTTAATGGGTGCGGACATCTCCATAAACATAAAAAACGGCTGGAAATGGTACGGTGAATTTTTAATGGATGATGCCTATTTAAAGAAGTTAGGAACAAAATACTTAGGTAATAAATTCGGATATATCGGCGGGATGCTCTGGTCAAATCCATTCAGCATTGCAAACACTGCCCTCAGAGTTGAATATACCCGTATAAAACCGTTTGTCTATACGCACCGCTATCCAATAAATGTGTATAAACATTACGACACCTGTTTAGGACATTCACTCCCGCCAAACAGCGACGAATGGTTTCTCGGACTCACCTGGTACCCTGTTAGAAAATGGTCAACGAATCTGGAAGCATCCTATTCCAGACACGGAGCGAATACCCCGGAGAATAATGTCGGCGGCGATATAAACGTATCGTATGGCGATAATATGTACATAGGATTTTTAGAGGGTACTATCCAGCGGAAAAAAGAAGCGAAAGTGTCTGTTACTTATGAACTCTTGAGAGACCTATTCATTAAAGGTGAGGCAGGACTTTTACGGGGAAACGGTTTTAGTATTCACAATGTACCCGGGAAAGATTTTACCAGTAACCATATTTTCTTTTCTGTAGGATTAAAATATTAGGTAGAATTCGAGTAATACCATATTTTCTTAGAAAAGACACTTATTCATATAATATATTTGTGGCATATCAACATTAATTTGATATTATTATGAGATGCTTGTTGATTAAGTTTTAATAGGCAAAATTGATTCGTACTTGTCTTTCCCCCGAGTACTCGGGGGAATCCAGTCAAGAAAAAATTATAGATAAAGGAATGGAAAGATTGATATGACGAGTTATAGTAAGCTTTATAGATGTTAATAGACTCGTCTGGATTCCCGCCTGTCCGCCAGAGGCGGATCAGCCTTCGGCTGACGCGGGAACGACAGGTGATACGAGTGGTAGGTAACATAAATATCTTGCATAAAATAAATAAGAGACCTTTGAAAAAATCCACTAAAACGCAACCTATCCGCCTCTTTTTAAAGGGGCGGAGCGGCTACCAAAAAATGATCTTAAAATTGTTATATAATCGGTAGCCGCAGTCCGCCCATTTAATATGGGCGGATAGCCTGCGTTAAATCAAAGATTTCAATAATGAATAATCCCGGCTAAACCATATTTTTTCACCAGTCTCCGGGTATAGATTAACAGCGGGATGAAAAGTTTTCACCGGAAAATGTTTCGCCCTTACTTTTCAGATTCAGGCGGCAGGTGAAATGCAATCCAGCTTGTGCCGAAGTTGAAATCCTCTTCAATTTGCCGCAATTCCCGCTCGCCCTTGTCAGCAGACCGAGCGGTAATATGCCTGTTACTTTCTAAAAATTCTTTCGTTCTTTTAATAAACTCATCTCGGTATGGTGATTTCAAAATGCGTGCAAAAAGTGCTTTCATATCGGGTTCGGTTCGTTCGCCGTGAATTGCCTTTTTAATAATTTGAAGTTTTACTTCTTGATTTGAATACCCGCTGA
>Ga0315291_10005314_pt1 | contig 16161 bp, 27 predicted proteins | sample YL17G12_20_MG_FD_203070 | JGI IMG/M metagenome (GOLD analysis project Ga0315291, IMG submission 203070) | Sediment microbial communities from Yellowstone Lake, YNP, Wyoming, USA - YL17G12_20 | ecosystem: Environmental > Aquatic > Freshwater > Lake > Sediment | place: USA: Wyoming | collected...
GCAGTCCCTGTCGCAGAATGTGATGCTGCCGTCGGCGTTGGCCTTGGCGAGGAATCCGGTTTCTTCCATCGGGGCGTAGGACACCTTGACGGGTTTCCCAAGTATGGCGGAACAGTATTCCGATGCCGACTTGTCAGTCCAGGTCTTCCGCTCCGTCTCCGGGATCATCTGGCACCCCCTCCTTCGGTTCGCAGTCGTACTTGACGGCGATGCCGAGGGATTTGAGAACCTCGAAGTTCCCCCTGCGGATGGACAGAACCCTCTCGTTGGCGTCCCCTTGGGTCTTGTTGACCATGGAGGACTCCCCGTCTCCCGCGGATCGGTTGTTCGCCCTCAGGGCGTCTATTTTCGCCGTCATCTTGGCCACGACGGCCTCCAGCGGAACGGGCTGGTATCCCCAGACGTCCACGCCGACGTCGAACGCCAACTTGTTCCCCCATTCCGGAAGCCTCCCGTGGGAGTGCCCGTACAAATGCCAGGATCCATGGATGGATGACGGCCACACCATCATGGCGCAATGGGAAAGAGCCATGTAGACGGACTTTTCCCGTCCCCTGTCGTCCTTGACCCCGAGGCCGACGTTCCTCATGCAGCCCCATTCGTGGACCTCCGTGAAGTTCCTCAGGCATTCCTGGTTCATCTTGTCGTGGTTGCCAGTTATGAGGATCTTCTTGCCGTTCAGCCGCATGAGGTGCCTCATGTGGTTCATGAAGGCGAAGTCTCCGAGGACGTAGACCCTGTCCCCGCGAGAGACCATTGAGTTCCAGTTGTCGGCGAAGGCTTGGTTGTGCTCCTCCAGCCTTACCGACCATGGCCAATTGAGCTTGATGTGATTCGGCCGGTTGGGGTCGTAGTCCGGGTTCCGGAACATCCACGGCCATCGAAGGCAGTGCAGGACGATGTTCCTGTGATCCATGTGCAAATCCGCTGTGAAGAACGTGTTCAACTTTGTAAAACCTTCCTTTTCCGCCATTATACAAGCATCTGTGGAAAGAGATCATATTTCACCCATGCAATATGACGGCTACAATAGCCACGGTCGCTGCCGCCACCGCCACAATGACGGCGAACTGGAACTTGGCTTTACGTTCACCCTTCTTGGCCCACCGGCAGAACTCGGGATCAATCTCCTCGAATGTTTTAGCCCCCGAGGCGATTCTTCTGTCAAACTCATCCTTGGTGAGGGCTCTTGGCGGCTCAATGCGTCCCATGCTGGCCTCCTGTCGGCTTAAGGTTCCCTTCTTTGTCCGCCATGTCCCTGAGGTGCCTGTAGAGGTCGTTGACCTTGTGGACATTGGGCTTAGACGGTATGCTTGCCTTGTCAGCCGACGAATCGATGTCCTGGATCATCAGTTCTGCCTTCGAAATCAGCTCGTCATAGGAATGGGATCCATGCCTGACGTCCATCAGGTACTTTAGGTCGGCTCCGGAGAACCTTACGATCGGTTCCCCGTTCTTGATGAGGTTGATCCCCGACATCAGGAGGCGCATGCAATGCATCAAATTCTTGTGATCGTAGTCGAACTTCCCTCCGTCCTTGCCGACCCACCTCGCCTGATTCCTCTCCTTCATCCACGTCCAGTAACGCTTCCAGTCCTTGTGAGCCTTCTCAAAACCCCTCTCGTTGTAGACCAGCAGTCCGGAGAACCTGCGCCGCTCGTCGGACTCCGGTATAGACTCGCACACGAGCATCCCATTGCCCCTGAAGACGCCTTTCGCCCCCTCACCGTAATGGTAGAGCCTGTAGACGCCCTCGACCCTTTCTAGGGCCGCACAATGATATTGTGAAAGATCAATCCCTGTTCGGGAAAGAGGCTTAGGTCTGGCTGGGAAGTCGTGGGTCCCAAAGGGAATTCCGTCAACGGCCCTGAAGTCGTCAATGATGAAGCAGTGGTCATCCTTGGACGGCTCCTTTTCGGGCTCGGCGTTGTTCACCATCTTGTTTTGGCCCCTGGCCTTGGCTATCTGGTCCCTCGCATAGCCCACAAACGACATTGCGGCCTTCTTTGTGACAAAAAGGCTTCGATTGCTGACGATTTCCTGCATTAGGGGGGTCATGATCTTCACGCAGTCGTCCGGAGGCCACAGGAGCTCAACGACATTGGGGTTGCATTCGGCTGCCAGCTCGATGAACTTACGAAGTTCGAAGAATTTGGTGTCCTGCTTATCTCCGGACACCTCCTCCTGCGGCTTCAGGGACGAAACGCAGGTGAAAACGTCCTTCGGGAAGGCAAACACGCCGCGGATGTCGATGTCGGACGTGGCCACAGCCGTTCCGTACATATGGCTGCCGGCAACGACCTCGTAGGCGATCCTTCCGGACGCCCGAAGCTCGTCAACGCTCTCAAAATGGCTCGTCATTGGCTGAATCTCCTATCTGTTCTGTCAGGGGCGAGTATAGGGGATCCGACATGGAAGTCAACCGCAAAACGAGGGGGGATTAGGAGCCGCTCCTGAGGGCGGCTCCATTCCGTCAACCTCTTACGGCCTGTACCTGGGCTGCGGACAACCGTTCCACTGGATCACATCACGGTTTTGCCCATAGAGGGCTGCCCGTCAACGCGATGTTTCATCCATTGCTCGACCTGCGTGTTGAGGTCTATATAGACCTGGCTTGAAATCCGCTTCATATGCTTCCTCACATACGACTTTGGGGACTGCCCGCAGTATTCGAGGATATACTTCCTGATTTTGGCCCTATTGATGAATGGGGCCACGTTGATGGACTTTACAGCCACGTCGTCGTCTTGTGAAGAACCGAAGACATCCTGTTCGATCATAACGGTTTCCCTTCGGACTTCACAGCCTGTTCCTTTTCCTTCTGCCATCCCCTCATGATCGTGATCGCCCTTTCGGCGGCCGAACGGAGCATCTCCAGCTTCTTGACGCTGAAAACCAATTGGTCGCCATAGGGGAGTCCAGTCCGAATGACCTTCCATGCCTGCCTCACCCTGCACCAAAACGGCCTGGGGAACATGCCTGCGAGGTTGAACACCGACAAGAACGCCTCGTCGTCGAGATCCTTGTCAAACACCTGTATTAGGAGAGCCTCCGTCCCGCAGTCGCACATGATGAGCTCCGTATGAACCTCGCCCTGCGTCGTCTGAACGCGGTTGATCTCGTTGCCGTCCTCCCCGACGAAAACCGCGCACGGTTTGCCGTCGGCGTCCTTTTCCACCCTGATCATTTTGGTCTGTTCCGGTATGATCATCGACACATCTCCTTGATTTGTTGGGATCAATGTATCACATATCGGGACGGAAGTCAACCGCTATGTTTTTGGAGAATTGGATGCGAACGACAACTTCGGAAGGAATTTCCCGTGCGGGACGAGTTCCATTCTCCCTCCGTCATCCAACTCTTGGCCGCAATGGCAGCAGACCAGCCTGTTGATCTGCTGGCCGGTCATGCCCATCCTGATGATATGCCAGCAGTGCCTCGGCTTGGAGGTGCATTCGGCTGTTTCGGACATGGTCATTTTTCCACGATGATGTCGAGGCTCTTGGCGTTCTTTCTGAGGGTGATGTCGACGGTTATGCCGAGCTCCCTCAGAGCGAACATCAGGCCCATTGACACCAGGCCCCATCCGCCGTCGTCGACGTCCTTCAGATCCATGGAGATCTTGACAGTCTTGTCGCCGAGGATCTTCCATTTGATGTTCTGTCCCGCGATCTTGTGCGCCTCGCAGAACTTTGCGAAACTGTCAACCTTCTTGGAACTCATCTTGTTTCACCCCTGCATTTCTTCCCCAAGTAGCCGCCGTGATGCCTCACGCCGTATTCCTCCTTGGAGACGTTTTTCATCTTTGCCGCGACAAGCGCCAACATGTCGGCTATCACCAGCATGACAACCATCGAGGTCGTGGGGGCTATGTGCAAATGCCCCGCCTCGCGGATCATCCCCATGTCCAGCACGACGTCTGACATCCTACGGATGGGACTGTCGGGGTGCGAGGTTACGGTGATGACCTTCCAGATGCCTAGTTTCCTCGCGAATTCGATGGTCTCGATGACCTCGCGCGTCTTTCCAGACGTTGAAAATGCTATAAGCAAGTCGGCTTTGGATCCCACAGCCCCGTCATATTCCTTGATGATGCCTATGTCCCCGTGCGCGGCGTCGCCAGGATGCAGATAGACTGCCGGGAAACTCAGGGAGCACAACGAGGAGGCGCACTTTTGGGCGATGTGCCCGGCCTTTCCCATCCCTGTTGTGATGATCTTACCGTTCGTGTGGAGGACGATGTCAACGGCCTCGCTGAAGTCGTTGGGGATCGTTATGCCGCTTACGGCCTTCTTGGTGGCCTTGAGGAACTCCGCAGCCTCGTGGTTGATGGCGACGCACTCGTCGAACGGCATTCCAAGGCTTCTTGTGTTTCGCATGCCCCGATTATACATCGGGTGTGCGTAGGGCGTCAAGGATGGGAACCGATCAGGTAGGGGATGTTGCCGTAATGCAGCTTCTCAAGGCATTTCTGGATCCTGTCTGCGGGGCCGCTAACCTCCAGCCATTTGTCGTCGTGCTTGTACCGGAGACCGAACTGGCCGCACATGCTCCTAACAGTCCCGCAAACCAGCCCCATCCTGCCGTCAACGACGGCGGTCTTGGAGAACTTCACAGGGACGTAGAGGGAAACCGTTCTTTCGACAAACTTCTTTAACATCGTTGTGCCTCCAACACAATTTTTCGCCGGCGGAGGAGCAATGTCCTTCTTCGACGAATTAATATGGTGCGGACATGGGGGCAAACCATGCATTCTAAACCCGAATTGTACGCCTTCACAAAAAGAGCCTACGGATTCCTCAGAGCCCACAAGGGCAGAGTCATGCTGAGCAAGATCAGGGAACGGGGAACGTACGGCAAGGGCAGGTTTGAAATCGCCGGAACATACACCCCCGACACGGACAGGATCGTCATAGACTACAGGGTTCCTGTGCTTGGCGTCCTCATCCACGAGATGCTGCACGCCTTCCACCCAAACTGGTGCGAAAGCAAGGTATTGAGGGAGGAGAGTGCGATGGTCAATCAGCTTTCGAGGTGCCAGATGCTGCGTCTGCTGAGGCTGTTTGCCGCCGCAACGGTATGATGTACGGTGTCGCCACAACGCCAGTGAAGCTCTCCTCGCCAGCGGTGTGCCACATCAGTTCCAGCCCGCCTGTTGTCATGACCCACCCCTCGACGACAATACGTCCGTAGTGGACGGCAAGATGGCAGTTCGGACAGATGTCGCACTTGTTGCTGGCGTCCTCGGCCCCGACGCAGTCCCGTCCGTTGATGTGGTGTTCGGTCAGGATTGCGGGCTCATGGCAGAGATCACAGTGGGACGTTCCTGAACGCCTCATGGCCTTCGCGATCTCCTTGCGTATGCGCGGTCTCACGGAATGTCATTCGTCACGGCTGATGAGATTCCCTGCCATGTCAGCGATCGTGCGCCTCTTCCCTAGACAGCCACACGACGTCGGGCTTCGGGGCTCCCATGCCTGGGTCGGGAACCATGGCGGTCGGACGGACAAGGCGTTCATCGGCCATGGAAAGGTGCATCTTCTTCTTCCTGTCGAGGGCGTCTCCAAGGTATTGAAATGGCTGCGGTGGATCCTTCAGCATTGGCCGCGTCCCAGCCTGCATGGGGAATTGGCAGTTCTTGAAGATGGCGATCGGAGGCTTCATCCTGTGATCCACCAAGTAGAATCCGTGGATCTCGAGACTAACCTTGTCCGGCTTCTTCATCCCCAAGGCGTTCCTTACGCCGCCCCAAGGCAGCCTCGGGTCGTTGAACCCAGGTTGCCCAGGCAAAATGATCTTTGCTTCCTTCTTCATTGCCGTTTCCTGATGGAGCGGTGCTTCCGGTACCGCTGGCACGCGTTGTGATCGTCGCAGTCAAGGCACTGTGAAAACGGAGCCCCACATTTTGCCACGTCTTCGGAATGGGAACTCTCTGCCGCGGCGGCAACGGGGATGTTGGGCGGATTCTGATAGGGGTGCAGATTCGTCGTTACCCAATCTGTGGAAAGAAGGTCAGCTATGGAGAAATGGAACTCCCGCCCGTCGGGCCAACGCAGGACGTTATCCATGCCGTGGTACACGAACGTGTCTTCCGGCCATTCCCTGCAGCGGAGGGCTTTGTCTTGGAAACGAGCCCGCCCCAACGCCGTGTGTATGTCCATGCCCTCTTCGTGCTTTTCCCTTGGCGACATCACATCGGCCCAATCGTCTATCCCCATTTCAGCCCGTCCCATTTTCGTACTCCTTATTGCTGGAACACTGCCTGCAGGCCGTCCATTATGGAACTGATGAGGGCCGCATCCTCCTTGGTCTTGGCGGCCTTCAGGGCATCGTCGAAGACTTTGATGAATGCGTTCCTCGGGATCGTCACAAGTTCCCCGTCCGCCAGCATCTCGCCGAGCATGTTCGCCTGCAGGGAAAGGAGGTCGGTCCACGTCTTAACAAGGCTGGTCACAATTTTGCTTTTGACCTCGATGGCCTTGGCGTTGCTTGTGTTCCTGTCTGGGATGACGGTTCCGGCTGAAGTCAGGCACTCCATGACGGCGGCCATAGCCAGCTTGACGTGGTCTATCGTCGCCATGCCGGCTCCGGAGAGGTTAGCAAGCCTTGAAATGTATTCCGCCTTCCTGAGCTCAACATCGCCCTTGTCCATATGGGACTTGAAGTGGTTCTGGATGGCGTCGCGCGAGATGTTCTCGTTGACGGACTGGAAATAGGCCACCATCTTGTCAACTCGGTCGTTGGCCAGGACGTCCAACTTCCTCCATGCGTCCTCGGCGGCCGTGCGGTTGGGGCTGGAACACACCTGGCACAGCGGCTCGTTGTAGAGGCCGCTTTCGCTGACGTTGATCACGCTGGAAAGTATGTTGGCAAGCGCGCTGAAGTCGGGCATCCTGGAAAGATGGGTTTCAGACCCGTGAGGAACGGAGGGCGTTTGGTTTTCAGTGCTCATGGCGTTATTATACAACGCGCTTCAGTTATCGCCCCGCCGCTCCGACGATCGCCTGCCTTGTCTTGAAGAAAAGGGCCAACAGTTCGTCCCGCATTTTGCCGGGGATGGCCATCTCAAGTTCGTCGAGGAATGGGGTTGCCGAATCAAGGCCCGTTCCCGCAACAAGGAGTTTGCAGGCGGCTATCACATCCCTGGCCAGCGGCCTCTGCTCACGGTAGACGCTCAACGCCTTGGCGTTGTTCAGAAGGGCGAGCGCCTGATCCGATGTGGTTTTGAGGTCCATGGTGGCTCAGAGCCTGAATACCTTGATGGCGTCACGCTTCTGGTCGTCGCCGGATCCCAGAAGCTGGGCAACCTTCTCAAGTGCTTCACTTTCCGTTCCGGCTGTTATTGTGATGTCCAAATCGAAGTTGCTGACCGTTCGCCCATAGGCGTCATCGACTTCAAAGCCCCATTTGGGGGTCTTGTCCTCGGGCTCCTCGTTCCAACTCACGCCACTATTGAAGGAGGCGACTTTTGAAAGACAGGCTTTCACCATCTCCGGATTGTATCCGTCAATCGTCAGGAGCTCCATGGCCTCATCTGGGCTGCATCCCTCGTTAAGATAGGTCTGCGCCGACTCCTCCAACCGACCCTTCCTCATCGAGGAGCTCATATGATCCATCTGTTTCCTGAGGCTGCTCAGGAACAGAGCCTGCTGTATGTTTCTGCCGGTCTTCATTCCGCCTATTTATTCTCTCCTAGGAAGTTGGTTCCCTTCCTACTGGAAAGAATTTTTAGGCCATGAAGACGGTAGTGTCAGGCCGGATTCTGCGAAGGATCCAAAACCCTCCATGCGATGTCGAACTTGTCGCTGGCGTCAACCCACCTTCCCAGCCTCGGCGACTTCACAGACATGTGGCCCACGCCTTCGTCCTTTATGTAGTCGACCGCCTCGTTTCCGTCGAAGTCCGTCTTGGCCACAACCTTGCCCTCGACCTGGAACTGCTTTCCGGCCTGTTCGCCGGTGATGGTGAGCACGATTCCCGGCCTGCCTGTTTTAGACATACCGACAGCTATCTTGCCGACCTTGTGTATCGTATACAGCTTCTGGGTGTTGGCTGCGACCGTCTTGACGTTCTGGAGCGGGTCTGCAGACACGCTGGCGCTCAGTCCGGTCATGTGCACGATGGGCTTGAAGGGTTCTACATCCCCGCCGAAAGACTTCACCGACACTTCCAGTCTCCTTATGGCCGAAAGGAGGGAATCAGCCACATGGCGGTCGGCATCCTTCCCGAGTCCGGAAAACGCCTCAGCCAAATCGTCCCTAATGTCGAGAAGCGACAGGACCAACTTCTCGACCTCGCTTGGGGGCTTGTTGAACCTGACACCGGCCTCTCCCGCGGCCGATATGGTGGACGATGTCGGGACTTGTCCTCCGCCACATTGAGCCTCAAGGCCGTCGAGGAACATCCCGAAGGTGTCCAGAACCTCACGGCTTTCAGCCGCGAGAGCCGCTTCTGGACTTCCGTCACCCGAATGCCGAAGATTCCCCGTGATAGACGTGACTGCTTTTGGTGGCATTTTCCATTCTCCTTGTCAGTGTGTTTCGATGCGGTCCCATTCGCCCTTCATCCTGCAATTCTTGCACCCGTCAGCGAACAACTTCTCGTCCAACACAAGGCCGCAGTTGCGGCACGCGACCATGGCGGCCTCTGCCAATTTGGGGTTGTTCATCGAATTCTCTATTTCAGGAAGCAGCGACTTTCCGATCTCCCTGCCCTTTGGCGTCCGTGCCGTCTTAAGCTGAACTTCCAATATCCAATGTGTTCCATTCATGCTTCCATTATACAGCGTCGCATCAGGCAAAACCTTCCAAAAGAAGGGAAACGGGATCCGGCTTGGGTATATGCAGGTGTATACCGGAGTCTTCACAATGGCGAAGGCGAAAAAAAGCCAAGGGATGTTCATAAAGACGGATGCCGAAACCGCAAGGATGGCACACGTCCTCAGGACGAGTCACGCCGTCAACGTCTCACAGCTTCTGAGGCTGGCTATCGCGGACGCCTTCCACAAGTTGGAAGAGGAAAGGAAGAAATAGACATGGCAAGGGCGAAAAAACGTAAAAAACTGGAAAACAAGGCCAAAATTCGGCGGCGCCTTCTCAGGATGTGGAGCGAAAAGGTCAGGCTGGCTCATGGCAACAAGTGTGCCTTCTGCGGGATGCCAAACGAGACCATCATAGCCGGAACAAAACAGAAGCTTGATGCCCATCACATAGAGTCGAAACTGAATCCGTCGCTCCGGTTCGACATCATGAACGGCATAGCCTTGGATGTCTGGCATCACAAGTTTGGCAAGGATTCGTTTCACAGATCAGCCATAAGCACAATGGACTGGCTCCTCAAAAACAGGCCGAAACAGCACGAGTACATCTTGGCTCACAGGAATGACGTGCTAGACCTTGACGACAGGGAAACTCTAGCTAGGATAGAACAGAGGCTTACGGAGCCGCTGACGGCCGAACAGATTGATCTCCTGTCGTCCAAGCCCGTATGGGACGGGAAGCATCCTCAGGGCGATGCGGACGAATCGGATAGCGATTCATCGTCGTCCTCGGCCGACGACCTCTTTTCGCCGTAGACGTCATCGTGGGTGACTCCGGCAATGTCATAGAGGGTCTGATTGAGATCGGAACATGCGTCCAAAAAGACGTCGGAGGTTTTAATCAGTTCCTTGCGTTCTCCGTCACCAGCAAGATCCACCATGTAGGATATGAGCCCCATGAGGGTGACGACCCGCTGGTTCAACGAAGCCCGTGCCTGTTGCATTTCGTTTTCCGTCATCTGGTTCACTCCTATTGCGGCGATGTCGCCCTAATTGCGGCCTCAAATATAAGCGGCGCCTCCTGACGATCGGCAAGACGTATGTCCACCAAAGCTTCCTTCAGGGCGAGAAACCGCCTCATTGCCATTTTCCTTGTGCCAGCAGACGGATCCGCAGAGAAATCCCTTTGAGCCGCCCGATGAAGCGGCCCTCTGACGAAACTCAGGACATCATCCGCCGTCTTTGGTGGCAGAGCCCTCTCCTTGGAGTTTTTCTTTTCCGGATTGTCGTCCCCCTCCCCCCAATTCGCAAAAGAGCGTCTAGGAATTTCCGGCCGAGCCATCAGTCTCCTCCGGCATTCCTTTTCGTCTGGGGGTTTGGAGAAAACAAGAAGACTCTTCTTGACGTCGCTGTTGTAGGACATCAAATGAGCGGCAACGACGTGCCATCTGGCCATTCGGATGCAAAGCTGAATGATCTGCCAATGCTCCCATCCGTTCTCCAAAAGCCTCTCGGCCGCCACCATTATTCGCCTGTAGTTCCCGCCGTTGAAGGCGTCATAGAACTTCCACACCTCGTAATCCGGAGTCATGGGGAATACGATATGGCGGATGTCGTCCTCGGTGACCCTCACAGCCTCCACTGCGGCCGCCAGCTTGTCCATCTCTGGGATAACATACGACCTTTCGGGAGGCATCATCTCAAGCATAAGAAAGGCGGCAGGCCTAGTGATGTTTTTCGACCGTTTGGCCATTTCGTTCACAATGAAGTCAAGCTGCTGGTTCTGAGTCAGCTCCGACAGCGGCGTACCCACGTCCAATATCTGTCCGGAGGTCTCGCAGGCTTTCCTGAACTCCTTCCAGTTGCCCTCGCTGTCGTTGGCAAGCATCCTTTCCTCGTCGAAGATAAGGAACGTGTTGCCTTCCGCAGCTGACCGAACTATTTTTGGCGCAACCGCCCTGAACTCCTTCGTATCCATGAGGCCCCTGAGGAACACGATCTTGTGTAGGCCTTCCCAGTCTGGGCAGGAAACTTCGGCCGCAAGGGAGTTGAGGCCGTCCTTCATGAACGTCTTGCGTGCCTTGGCGGGCGGTATCTCGAATTCAACCCATTCGGCTGACGACGGGCCGTCGGGGAACCTTTCCCTCTTGATCTCGAGGATCTTGTTGAGGCCCAGATACGGATCGCCGACAACGAGCGTCACTCTTGGATGCTTGCCGGGCATATTGTCTCAATTCCCGTCGCCTGTCACATTTCGTCGTCGGGAGACCTCTGCAGGAGGTAGACGAAGTTGGGGCTGTCGGGCGAATCAACCTTGGCCCTCATTTCGTCGGCCGTAAAGGAAAGGTTTACCTTTTCCCCTGACAGCTTGTCGATGCAGCCGGCGAACGCCTCCGTGGAGAACGAGACTGCCTCGGCGGTCAGGGACTCGGAGATCTTCTCGCATTTTGCCTTGGCCTCGATCGCGCGGACGGCCGTGACGCCCTTCGCCTTCATGACGATGCTTTCGGCCCCCTGCTTGACGACATACAGGCTCTTCTGCCTGTTGGCGAGGGAGATGGCCTTGAGGCCGAACTCCAGAGCCTTCCTGTCGATGACGATCTTGACCTTCGTACCCATCTTCAGGACCTTCCTGTAGTCCGGGAACTTCGCCTTCCTGATCTTGTCAACGGTGTTGAGCAGGATGCTGACCGATCCGGAGTAAAGCGTGATGTGGGTTGCGTCAGGCTCCATGGCGAAGCTGACGTCGTCGTCGGCCTCGAATATCTCCATGGCCTTGGCGAGGTTTTCGGACTCCAGCAGGACGGAGTCAATCCCCACCGCCTCGAACGACTTCCGGTCGACGCTGGAAATGGCACAGCGTTTCCTGTCGGTTCCGACGAAGAACATGACGTTCTCCCCGGCGAAGATCCCGATGTTGTTGAGCAGTTCGGCGTAGTCGGTGGGATTGGTGGCGAAGGCCACCATGGCTGCCGCCTCCTTGACGAGCTTGTTCTTGCACTTAAGGACGACCGGGTCGGTCTTGAAGGTCGCCTTTTCGAACCTCGCGGTCGGGTAGGATTCAATCGAAGCCTGAATGACCTCGTTATCCCCGTCGAAGACCCTGAGATCGATGTTGCCGTCGCTCTGTATCCCATAGGGGCTCGCTTCGGCCTGCTTGGGCGCCGAAGGGACGAACTCGAGCCTGACTGACTGGTCTTCCCGCAGCTTCGAACAGATGTCCTTGAGTTCCCTCGCTGGGACACAGACTTCGCCGGGATCATCAATCTTGACGCCTTCGCCAGCCTTCACAACATATCTGGCAGCCATCTTGCTCACGGTTGATTCGAATGTCACAGAATCGGCATCCGCGCGTATTGACATACAGCTTTTCGTGACGTTGCTCGACTTCTGTTCTTCGCTCTGCCCCTCCGCCGTGAATGCGGCTACGCCGCCCTTAGCGATAGCGTTGCTGAGCACCGGCTGCGACAATGTAATCTTCATTCTTCTGACCTCCGTTCATCGTTTGTGAAAACACGCAATGATTATACAGCAGAGGCAATAATATCAGCCCGAGCTGACGGAGGCAACATCTAAACGGCGGTGAAATCGCACGTCATGCGACTATGAGGGGAAGCTGGTCCTCATTGACCTCACCCTCAAGTTCGGCAGCCTTCTTCCTGATGCGCAGGAGGGCGTTGTCGATGCTCTTTTCGTTGCACCTCTCGCCGTACCGCTTGTTTATGCTGCTGGCGGCGTCCCGATAGGACTTGTCGTCCAGATACTCGTCAATCACAACTCTCTCGAAGCCACTGAGCTTCGACTTCATGGTGTTGAGAGTCATGTCGAAGACCTCCGACCTGTCCATGTGCTCGTACGGAGCCGGCGGCGGCGTTCTGCCGACAATGACGTTCGAGAGGGGGGATGATTCCTCATCGTCCTCGGGGAACGCCGGATTGTGGTCTATCGATATGGCGGTGTTGAGGGGGTAGTCCCTGCGGCGATGCCTGGACGCATGCAGGATCGTGATCAGATGGCGGTTGATGCAGAGCTTCGCGAAATTCAGGAAAGACATACCCTTGCCCATCCTGAACCCCGGTATCGCCTTGCTGTGGAGGGCGATCAAAGACTCCTGATACATGTCCTTCTCCTCCGAACCAGTCACAAACGAATACTTCTTGAAGACCAGCCCAAGGATGTACTTGTGCATATAGCACACGATCCTCATGAACAAGTCTTCGTCCTCGGGGTGTTTCTGGAGCTTGAGGGCGAGGTAGTCGAGCTCGTCCTGGACTTCCGCCGGAGTCCCGATGATCGGATCGTTGACCCTTTCCAGGTCGAAAACCGATCTGAGAGCCTCCTTGCGTTCCTTCTTGGCCTGGACGATGGCGATGACGTTCGAATCCGAGTCGCACGAATCAGCTTCGTCACACCTGTCATCCGCCCTGAAGACGGGCATTGCCTGCTTCGCTTTTACAGCGGCGTGTTTGGCCGCTGGTTTCGCTTCCTGCTTCCTGCTGTGGCGTGTGGACATTTTGCATCCCTCCAGGCTTGGAGTGGATGCTGCCTAGCGCCGTTGTTGAAACTATGATTGTCCCGAAGGCTTTGTTTCGTCGTTCGCAATGAAGATGCAGTTGATGAGGGCAGCCTCCAATATCAGCCTTTCATTAATGTTTACAGCAATCTCCTTGTCGATCTTGCTGAATACGTTCGTCATTCTGACTATCGCCCTGGTAGTCAGTTTCCCCGAAAGCTCCGCGACCGCCCTGCGCTCCTCGGCGTCAAGATCCACAAGCGTAGTGTCGGCTCCGCACGACCTGACCAACAGGATGTCTCTGAGAACCTTTGAGACCTCCACGAGTATGGTTTTGGGGTCAACGCCCGCGGCCGAAATTTCATTCACCTTGTAAAGAAGCCCCGATTCGTTTTTGTCCGCTATGAGGTTCACTATCTCGTGAGTTATCCTCTGTTCAGGTGATCCGAAATACCCAGAGGCGGTGGCGGCAACGATCTTCTTGTCGTTCGACATGGCTATCTGCTCCAGGAAAGACAGGGCGTCCCTGAGGCTCCCGTGCGACATGCGGCAAATCGTCTTTGCGGCTTCGGCATCGATCTGGATGCCTTCCCTCTCGGCAACCTTGCACACGCGCTCCGCCATGGCGGGCGTGGCTATCTGGCTGAAGTTGTAACGCTGGCAGCGGGATGTGATGGTGGGGAGGATTTTCCTGGCGTCGGTGGTGCACAGGATGAAAACGACATATGGCGGAGGTTCCTCGACGATCTTGAGCAGCGAACTGCATGCGTCGGAAGTCAGTTTGTGGACCTCGTCCAAGATGTAGACCTTCCTGACAAGCTCCTGCGGGGAATAATGGGCCGTCTTCTTCAGGTCCCTGATGTCGTCAATGCCGCGGTTGCTGGCTCCGTCCAGCTCGGTGACGTCCGTACAGTGGCCGTGATGGATTCCGACGCACGATCGGCATTTCCCGCAGACCTTGGATGTGTTCGGTTTTCTGGCGGAACAGGTCAGGAGGGTGGCGAGAATCCTCGCCATGGTCGTCTTGCCGGAGCCGAACGACCCAGCGAACAGGTAGGCGTGGTTGAACGCCTCCTTCTCGGCGGCCTTGGTGATCGCCCTTACGATCGCATCCTGGCCAACGACGTCGGTCAACTGTATCGGCCGGTACTTCTGATAATATGACTCGCTCATTTGTGACCTCTTCGAACAACCAACATTATACGCAGAGGATCACAAGCGAGCAAACAAAATATCAAAAAAAAGAAGGAATTGAAAAGTGCTACAAAATGGCCGAAATCAGGCCAGAAACCTTGACTCTCAAGTCGTTGATGGTGCCATCGTTGACGATGGTGAAGTCTGGTTTGAGACATTCCGAGGCGTTGGCGACGCCAGGTCTTGAAACCAACACAACCTTGCCGCCGAGAGATTTAATGAGATTCTCCTCGTTCTCGAAAAACAGGTCGTCGAAGACCACTTTGACGCATTCGGGGTCAACCTTGTGCATGGCGAGGTTCAACCAAAAGTTTTTGTCGATCCTCCTGCCGCTCCTGCAAACCGAATCCAAAACCCTCCTGCCGTAACAGTCCATCTTCCCGTCCCACTTCATATGCTCCCTTGCGAAGTCGGCGATCGGCGTCAAGAAGCTGGTGACCTTGAACCCAGACAGTTCAGACATAAGGTTGGCGACGCACGTCTTGCCGACGCCCTCCATACCCCAACTTCCGCCGCAGATACCCACTATTGTCTTACCCGTCATAACTATTGTGTCCTCTCCAGCAGGCCTTCCATTACAGCCTCGACTTTTTCCCAGAGATCCTCTTTCGTGGAATCGTTCAAAAATTCAAAGTCGGCCGCCAAATCGTGCTTCTCCGTCTCATGACCTTCAATGCCGACCTTCTTGCCGTCATATCCCGGCCGAATCACCTTCATCATCACAAAGTTTTCACCGAACACCTTCCTGAGCATCTCGATCTCGTTCGGAAGCCTGATGTCGGGGATGATCCAACTTCCGACGGCGTTGAGGGGCGTTTTGCCGCGATGTGTCAGTCTCCTGCACAGCGACCTGACAAGGATCATGTCGTCGATGTTCCTCCGCAACAGTTCGGTGCCGATGAACTGAAGGAGTTTCCTGACACTCCAATCAGGCCAATCGTCGAGGGGCAATTCACGCAGCTCGCGATCATACACCTCATCGTCCGACAGGACAAACAGGTCCTTGACAGTCCTCTTAAGCGGGGCTGCCAGCCAGTCATGACTGAACCCATACTTGTTCTGGATGAATTCGGCTATGGTGTCCTTCCCGCTGCCAGCTTTGCCGCAAATCCCGATAATCATAGTTGTGCCTCCATGTTTGTGGCGGGATTATACAACACGAGGACGGGAGGAGTCAACTAAGGGTAGACTCCGGCGACGTCCCTCCAGACGGGGGAGTCGTTTGATCCCGTGAATGGGATTGAGACTATAAACGGCCCAGTGACGCCACGAGCGGTCTGGGGAGTAAAAACAGCGCCTATCTTGTAATCGCCGTAACCAAGGTTGAACCTTATGCCATCCAGCACACTCATCTTGTTGATCATGCCGTATATGGAAACAGACCCGGTCACCTCCTGAACGCCTATTCGGAGGTCGTATGGCTTTAGCGACCCGGCTGTGTAAATCGGAAGTATCGGGTTGTTGACACTCAGATTGAAATTTGAAATGTTGACGACATCTCCCAGGCTTTCGCTGGCCAGGACTTCAACCTCAATCCTGTCCCATGTCAGCAGTTTGGTGCAATTTACCTCTGTTGTCTCGCCGTCAGACAACGTCATGTCCTTTCCCACAGCCTCGATGGTGAAGGTGGCAACGTCACCGGCGTTGGCGGTCAACTGAAAGGATGAGATGATGGCCTTGCTGACGGATCTTTTCT
>Ga0315291_10005315_pt1 | contig 16159 bp, 14 predicted proteins | sample YL17G12_20_MG_FD_203070 | JGI IMG/M metagenome (GOLD analysis project Ga0315291, IMG submission 203070) | Sediment microbial communities from Yellowstone Lake, YNP, Wyoming, USA - YL17G12_20 | ecosystem: Environmental > Aquatic > Freshwater > Lake > Sediment | place: USA: Wyoming | collected...
ACCGAATGTCTACTGAAACGAGATTTCCTCTTTTCCTTTCAGCCTGTCCAGAATACGGTTGACGATGGTCGTCAGATGCTGCTCGTGCTCGACAAAGTCCAGCTCGTCGCTGGGGATGGTAAGCACCGGGCACAGGTCAAAGCGCTCCATCCAATCCTCGTAGAACGAACTGAGCAAGGTCAGATAGTCAGCGGTGATACCGGTCTCGATGTCGCGGCTGCGCTGGCGGATGCGTTCCACCAGCGTTGGCACACTGGCGCGCAGATAGACCAGCAGGTTCGGCGGGGGCAGGTTCTGGATGACCTCGTCGTAGACGGAGCGATAGGCGCGCAGGTCTCGATCCTGCATATTGCCCAGGGCATGCAGGGCCCGGGCAAAGATCTCGGCATCTTCGTAGATGCTGCGATCTAGGATGCTCGAAACGGTGTGCTGGGTGCAGAGGTAGCGGTGCGCCTTGGCGCGATGCCCGAGGAAGAACACTTGCAGGTGGAAACTCCAGCTCTTCATGTCGCGGTAGAAATCGGGCAGGTAGGGGTTGTCGTCCACGGACTCGAAGAACGCGTCCCAGCCCAGACGAGCAGCCATGAGCCTGGCCAAGGATGTCTTCCCTGCTCCGATATTGCCTGCGACCACGACAAAGTACTTGGGCATTCTTCCCACTCCATGCCATGCACACCAGGCGTGCGGTCGCTCGACGCGACTGCCACCTGCACTTATGGAGAATAGCACATGTGACCATTACAGTCAAATGACGGGGTTAGAGCATTGCTGGTGGGACAGCGCTGCCCCTGGGGGCGGCCTTGCGCTATTCGCCCGGCTGCACATGTCTGCGCCGCCCTTTGGCCTCGGCGCGCTGGCGCTTGCGGTTCAGGCGCTGTTCGACCGTCTGCCGCGAGGGACGCGTGGGCCGCCGTCGCCTCGGCATGTACAGGGCTCGCTGCAGCAACTGCACAAAGCGCGTCAGTGCCTCCTGCCGGTTCTGGAGCTGGCTGCGCTGCGAATCGGCCACGATGCGCAGGATGCCCTCGCAGTCGACCTGGTTGGCCAGGCGCTGCAGCAGGCGCACGCGCTGTTCTTCGCTGAGGCTAGAAGATTTACGCAAATCAAACAGTAGCTCCACGCGGGTCTCGCGCTTGTTGACGTTCTGGCCTCCGGGGCCGCCGCTGCGCGAGAACTGGAACTGCAGCTCCGACGCTGGAATGGCCAGCGCGGGAGTGATCGATATGAGGTTACTTTCTGTGCCCGGTTCTGTCATGGACCTGTACCTTACCATGCATTATACCGCAGGGTAGGCATAGGCAGAAACTGGCCGTGTGGGCGGGCGCGCAAGGGCTGGCTCTTTGTCCGGGGGACTACAGGATCAGCATCGCGTCGCCAAAGCTGTAAAAGCGGTAGCGTTCGCGTATGGCTTCCTGATAGGCGCGCTCCATCAGTTCTTTGCCGACAAACGCCGCCACGAGCATCAGAAGCGAGGAGCGCGGCAGGTGAAAGTTGGTGATCATGGCTTGCACCAGACGGAAAGGGAACCCGGGGTAGATGAAGAGGCTGGTCGGGCCGGCAAAGGGCTGCACGGGCGCGCCCGCCTTTGGCAGACGCAGCCCCGCACACTCTAGCGTGCGCACGCTGGTGGTGCCCACGGCGATGACGCGGCCTCCTGCAGCGCGCGTCCGGTTGATGGCGCTGGCGGTCTCGGGCGGCAGTTCGCAGTACTCGCTGTACATGCGATGCTCTTCGACGTTCTCCTCTTGCACGGGCCGGAAGGTGTCCATGTTGACGTGCAACGTGACAAATGCGAACTCGACGCCCTGGTCTTTTAGCCGCTGCATGAGCTCTGGCGTAAAGTGCAGACCGGCCGTCGGCGCGGCCACCGAGCCCTGGATGCGCGAGTAGACCGTCTGGTAGCGTTCGGCGTTGGCCAGCGGCGTGTGGATATAGGGTGGCAGGGGCAGGATGCCAATCCGATCCAGGTGTGGCTCGATCGGACTGGAGAAGGCGACGACCCTGCCACCCGCCTCGGTGCGGGCCACGACGTCGGCTGTGAGTTCGGGCGCGGAGGCCGTACTGCCTTCCGCCGGAGCAGCCGGGTGGGAGACGTCGAGGGCGACGCGCGTTCCCGGCTGGACGCGCCGGCCGGGCTTGAGCAGCACTTCCCAGTGCAGGCCGTCAACCTTCTTGACGAGCAGCATCTCTACCTGCCCGCCGGTGGGCACCTTGTGCCCGAACAGCCGCGCCGGGATAACGCGGCTCTCGTTGGCAACGAGCAGGTCTCCCGGGCGCAGGTATTCGGCGAGGTCGCGAAAGTGGCGGTGCTCGAAGCGGCGCGTGGCGCGCTGCAGCATTAGTAGCCGCGAGGCGTCGCGCGGCTCGATGGGGGTCTGCGCGATCAGATCGGGGGCCAGTTCATAGTCAAAATCGCTGGTCCTCAACGCCGCACCTCGTCCCCTGCGTTGCGCTCCGGGGACGCTACGCAGGGCGCAAAGCTCGTGCCGGCGGGGAGGGGCTCCAGGCCGAGCCATTCCGTGATGGTGGCCCCCAGGTCGGCAAAGCTGGCGCGCGTGCCCAGGTTCACCCCGGGCTGCACGGGCTGGCCGTAGACCAGCAGCGGCACGTACTCGCGCGAGTGGTCGGTGCTGGGCGTGGTGGGGTCGCAGCCGTGGTCGGCTGTGAAGACCAGCACGTCGTCGCCGCGTAGCGCGCCGAGCAGCTCGGGCACGCGCGCGTCGACAGCCTGCAGGGCGGCGGCATAGCCGGGCGCGTTGTTGCGGTGGCCGTAGAGCATGTCAAAGTCCACCAGGTTCGTGAAGATCAGGCCGTGACCGGCCTGGCGCAGCGCCTCCAGGGTCTTGTCCACGCCATCCGCGTTGTCGTGCGTGTGCACGGCGTGACTGATGCCCTGCCCGGCAAAAATGTCCTCGATCTTGCCCACAGCCCACACCATCTGGCCGGCCTGCACGACATGGTCCAGCAGCGTGTGCTGTGGTGGGGGCGCAGAAAAGTCGCGCCGCCGGTCTGTGCGCTGAAAGGCGCCTGGCCGGCCGACAAATGGACGCGCGATGACGCGCCCTACGTTGTGCTCGTTGGTGAACATCTCACGCGCGATGCGGCAGATGCGGTAGAGCTCCTCGATGGGGATGACCTCTTCGTGTGCCGCCACCTGAAAAACAGAGTCCGCGCTGGTGTAAACGATGGGGTAGCCGGTGCGCATGTGCTCGGGTCCTAGCTCGTCGATGATCACGGTGCCCGAGGCCGGGTAGTTGCCTAGGGTCTTGTGCCCGATGCGGCGCTCGTAGTCGGCGATCACGTCCGGCGGAAAACCGTGCGGGTAGGTGGGCAGCGGCTTGGGCGAGACGACGCCCGCGATCTCCCAGTGGCCGATGGTAGTATCCTTGCCAGCTGAAAGCTCGGCCATGCGTCCGTAGGCACCCTGGGGAGTGGCCTCGGGCGGGATGCCCAGGATCGGATGGATGTTGCCCAGCCCCAGACGCTGCAAGTTGGGCAGGCGCAGGCCGCCCACGGCCCGCGCCGTGTTGGCCAGCGTGTCCGAGCCCACGTCTCCGTAGCGCTCGGCGTCTGGCAGCTCGCCGATGCCGACGCTATCCAGCACGATTAGGGTCACGCGGGCGGTTTCTGATAGCTTGTTCATGAGGCAGCACTCGGTTCTTCCGGAATGGGTTGTCGTTGATTGAGCAGCACGGCCACGTTGACGCGCGGGCGCTTGAGGCCCAGGCTGGCCGTAGCCACGGCGCATTTGGTGCGCAACAGGCAGGCAATGGGGGCCTGCACGTCCTGCACCAGCTCGGAGCAGGCATAGTAGTTGGCCTGGCCCTTGCTAATCACCAGGCCGGCGCGCTCGAGCTCGGAGCGCAGCTCGGTTGACATCTCGTCCAGGGACAGCCCCAGGGTGTCGGGGCCGCTCAGGATGACGCGCGCCAGGCGGTCCATGCCCACCGCGCGGGCGTCGGACAGCACGGCGTCACTGGTGATGGGGCCGCCTTTGACCGCCACGCTGACTTCGCAGCCGTGGCGCTGCAGCTCGGCCATGAGCAACGTGTCGAGTGCGATCTCGCCTACGTTGTCGGCCAGGTAGAGCACGCGCGGGCCGCGACGGGCGAGGTCGAGCAGCGCGGCCGTGTGGTCCACGCACAACCCCTCATCGACCACAGCCTGCAGCTGCGCGGCGATGTCTGGCGTGGCCAGGTCGTAGCCGGTGCCGACGGTGCGAAAGTCCAGGTGGTTGCCCGCGATGGCCCACAGCACCAGCGTGCGCATGCGCTCGGGGTCATCGTGGATGCTGCGCAGGCGCTTGGCCAGGCGCTCGCGGATGGCCAGGCCCGCCGCGTTGCAGCGCTCGCGCAGGGCGCGAAAAGGCATCTCCTGGCCTGTGCGCTGCTTGAGCAGGCGGTGTACGCGCGTGATGTAGAACGAGGGCAAATGCTGCTCGTCAAACTCGTTCCCTAGCCAGGCCAGGGCCTCACGCAGGATGTCCAGCCGCGCCGCTGCGTCGGGGACGGTGGTCTCCAGCGCGCCGCGCAGGTCGTCAATGATGCAGGCAGCACAGGGAAGTTGCGTCAGCATGATGTCGAGTCTAACCTCTACCTTTGGGAGTCTCGCACAAGAATGAGCATAGTATACCACCAATGGGGACCGAACCGGAAGCATCGTCTCCGGGCGGCGTACGGTTCATCTTGTGCGGAGCAACCTTCCTGAAAGGTCTCTCGGCAGGTGCCACAAGGTATGCGGTGCCACCTTTCGGGAAGGTTCTCAGGCATTTGGCAAAGCCCGCGTTGGATGGTATAATCGAAATAACAAATCATCGAGCCCCTCGCACTGCCGGGGCTCTTTATTGGTTAGGGAAGTGGCATGCACAACGTATCGATAGATGGCAAACTGACACAAATCGAAGCGCGCTACGACGAATTGGAGCGCCTGCTGGGCGATCCCGCCGTGGTTGCCGACTATAACCGCGTGCGCGAATGCGCGCAGGAGCGCTCAGAAATCGCCGAACTGGTCGAGGCCTATCGCCAGTCCAAGGCGGTGGGCCAGCAACTGGTCGAGACCCGCAGCATGCTGGAAGGCGAAGCCGACGACGAGATGCGCGGCCTGGTCAGGCACGAGATCGAACAGCTTGAGGCGCGGCAGAGTGAGCTGGAGCAGAAGATCCGGTTGCTGCTGGTGCCCACAGACCCCAACGACAGCCGCAACGTGATCGTCGAGATTCGCGGCGGCGCAGGCGGGGAAGAGGCTGCGCTGTTCGCGGCGGACCTCTACCGCATGTGCGTGCGCTACGCCGAGACGCACGGCTGGAAGACCGAGCTGCTGAGCTCAAACATCACCGGCATTGGCGGCTTCAAGGAAGTGATCTTTGCGGTCAAAGGCCAGGGGGCCTACTCGCGACTCAAGCACGAAAGCGGCGTGCACCGCGTGCAGCGCGTGCCCGCCACCGAGGCCAGCGGACGCATCCACACTTCGACGGCGACCGTGGTCGTCTTGCCCGAGGTAGACGAAGTAGAAGTAGAGATCAAGCCCGAGGACCTGCAGATCGAGGTTTGCCGCTCCAGCGGCCACGGCGGCCAGGGCGTGAACACCACCGACTCGGCCGTGCGCATCGTGCACCTGCCAACCGGCTTGACTGCCTCCTGCCAGGACGAGCGCTCGCAGTTGCAAAACAAGATGCGCGCCATGTCCATCCTGCGCGCGCGCCTCTACGAGCTGGAACGCACCAAACGCGAGGCGGAGTTGGGCGCCAATCGCCGTTCACAGGTGGGCAGCGGCGAGCGCAGCGAAAAAGTGCGCACCTACAACTTTCCTCAGAACCGGGTCACCGATCACCGCATCAACTTCTCGAGCTTTCGCATCGAGGCCGTGCTGGCCGGTGAGCTGGACGAGTTCATCGACCAGTTGATCGCGGCAGAGCAGGCCGAAAGGCTGCGCGCTGCCGGCGTCTCCTGAGCCGCCCATGAACGCCCCTGAGCGCGATGCCCTACCGCAGGCGTCTACGGTGCGCGACGCCTTGGCGTGGGCGACGGCTGTCCTGTCCGCGGCCGAGGTCCCCTCGGCGCGCCTGGATGCCGAGGTGTTGCTGGCCCACGTGCTGGGCTGGACCCGCGCGCGGCTCTACGCGGCGCCTGAGCAGGAGCTGACAGATGCCCAGCGCGAGGCCTTCCAGGCAATCATTGAGCGCCGCCGGGGTCACGAGCCCGTGCCCTACATCGTGGGCCAGCGCGAATTCTACGCGCTGGATTTCGTGGTGGACCGTCGCGTTCTGATCCCGCGACCTGAGACCGAGCTCCTAGTGGAGCACGCGCTGGAAAGCGCCTGGTACCTCCAGAGTGTACAAGGGCTGACGCTGGTCGACGTGGGCACCGGCAGCGGCATCGTGGCCGTGAGCCTGGCGGTGCACCTGCCGCACGCCGTCGTGTACGCTACGGATGCCTCAACCGAGGCGCTGCAAGTCGCGGCCCTCAACGCCGCACGCCACCACGTCTCGGACCGCGTGCGCTTCCTGCACGGGAACCTGCTCGATCCGCTGCCCCAGTCCGTGCACATCATTGTGGCCAACCTGCCCTACATCTCCACCTGGCGCGTGACATCTCTAGCCAGCGACGTCATAAACTATGAGCCGCGTCTGGCTCTGGATGGGGGGGCCGATGGCCTGCGCCTGGTCGAGGAGCTGCTGGCGCAGGCCGGGCGCTGGCTGCGGCCGGGCGGGGTGATTTGGCTGGAGATCGGAGCGTTCCAGGGGCAGAGGAGCGTGGCGCTGGCGCGCCAGTACTTTCCCTCAGCGCAGGCTGAGGTATACCAGGACTATGCCGGCCTGGACCGCAACGTGCGCATTCAACCTACATCTGGCGCGGAGGCCTAGCTTGGCAGTGCGACTGCTGGCGCTCGACCTGGATGGCACCATCGTCAACAGCGACCTGCGGGTCACGGCGCGCGTGCGGCGCGCCGTGACCCGCGCCATCGCGGCGGGCGTGCACGTCACGCTGGCCTCGGGGCGCTACTTCCAGGGTTCGCGCTCCTACGCGCAGGAACTGGGCATCCGTGAGCCGCTGATTTGCTTGCAGGGCGCTATCATCCAGGACCCCAACACCGAGCACGTATACTATCGCTGCGGAGTGCCCTTGAACCTGGCGCGCGAGTTCATCGCGTTCACGCGTGAATGCGGCTGGGACCTGCTATTGTACCTCGGGGACTGTCTGTACGTGGATCGAGTCACGCCACTGCTGCGCTACTATGCCGAGTACACGCCTGCGCACGAGGAGTTGCACGCCGTCGGAGACCTGCAGGCCTTTCTGACGACGGAACCGCTCAAGTTGCTGGTGGTCACCGAGCCAGAGCAGGCCATGCAGGTCGATGGGTCGCTGCGCGAACACTTTGAGGGACGGCTGCACATCGTGCGCTCATTCTCGCGCTTTGTGGAGGGCACCAACCTGCAGGTGTCCAAGGGGCAGGCGCTGGCCTTCCTGGCGCGCACGTTAGGCGTGGCGCAGTCCGAGACGATGGCCATCGGCGACAACGACAACGACGCTGACATGGTGGCCTGGGCTGGGCTGGGCGTGGCTATGGGCAATGCCAGCGCGGCGGTCAAGGCTGCTGCAGAGTATCTCGCGCCCAGTATTGACGAGGACGGCGCCGCGCAGGCCATCGAGCGCTTTGTGCTGGGGGGGACCGCATGACTGAGCCGCTGCTCCTGTCTGCCTCCGATCCAGAGAGCATCACGCGGGCCGTGGCTGCGCTGCGCGCAGGCCAGGTCGTGGCCTTCCCGACCGACACGGTCTACGGGTTGGGCGCGCACAGTGGTTTGGCAGAGGCCATCGAGCAGCTCTACCAGATCAAAGGGCGCGAGCACCAAAAGGCCATCCCCCTGCTCCTGGCGCGTACAGAGGACGTGAGCGCGGTTGCCCGCGACGTGCCGGATCTGGCCTGGCGGCTCGCGGCACGCTTCTGGCCCGGTCCAGTGACGCTGGTGCTGCTCGGCGCTGCGACGCTGCTGGACGTGCTGACGGCCGGGGCGCCGACGGTGGCCGTGCGCGTCCCGGCGCACCCGCTGGCGCTGCGGCTCATCTCGGCCCTGGGCGTGCCGCTGGCCACGACCAGCGCCAATCTCTCGGGGCAGCCGGAGGCGGTGACGGCGCAAGAGGTGTGGGCCGCGTTGGGCGCACGCGTAGCTCTGGTGCTCGATGGAGGGCGCTGCCCGGGCGGCGTGGCCTCGACGCTGGTCGACGTGACGACGGCTCCGCCCACGATCCGCCGCCGAGGAGCGCTCGTCGCCGAGGTCGAGGCGTTTCTCTCGTAGACGGTTGCATTTACGCCCCATCGGTGCTACACTATGGCCCAGAGGGGAGGGTGGAGATGTCATCTCAGGCGCTGTACCGCCGTTGGCGTTCACGGACTTTCGGGGAGATCATCGGGCAGGAGCACGTCACGCAGACGCTGCTCAACGCTCTGCGCGCGGGGCGCATCGCCCACGCCTACCTCTTCTCCGGGCCACGCGGCACGGGCAAGACCAGCACGGCGCGCGTGCTGGCCAAGGCGGTCAACTGCCTCGATCCTCAGGACGGGGAGCCGTGTAACCGCTGCACCATCTGCCGCAGCCTCAACGAAGGTCGCTCCATGGATCTTATTGAGATTGACGGCGCCTCCAACAACAGCGTGGACAATGTGCGCGACATCCGAGAGAAGGTCGCCTTTGCTCCGAGCGAATGCCACTACAAGGTCTACGTCATAGATGAGGTCCACATGCTCTCGGATTCCGCTTTCAACGCGTTGTTGAAGACCCTCGAGGAGCCCCCCCCCCACGTCATCTTCATCCTGGCGACCACCAATCCAGAGAAGATTCCTCTCACCGTAATATCGCGCTGCCAGCGCTTCGACTTTCGACGTGTCGCCTTGCCCAACTTGCGCAAGAAGCTGGAGCGCATCTGCAACGAGGAAAGCATCCACATCGATGCGCCCGCACTCGACGCCATCGCACGCTATGCCACCGGCAGCTTCCGCGACGCCGAGAGCTTGCTCGATCAGTTGGTCTCGTACGGTGCAGAGCAAATCACGCTGGACGACGTGCACCGCGTGCTCGGCGCAGCCCCTCAGGAGGTCATCTCGGGGATCGTGGCGGCGCTGGTGTCGCGCGAGGCCGGGTCAGGCTTGCGGTGGATCAACGCTGCGTTGGACAGCGGGGTCGAGCCTCGCCAGCTCACGCGCGAGGTGCTGGAGCACCTGCGCGGGTTGCTCCTGCTGAAGAACGGCGGGGCAGCGTTGCTCAGCGTGCCCCCCGATATGCTGCAAGAGATGAACACGCAAGCCGAGGCCTTGAGCCTGCGACGCTTGCTCGAGACGGTCAGGCTCTTCAACCAGGCCGCCAACTATCTGAAGGCCGGCGTGCATGGGCAGTTGCCGCTGGAGCTGGCTCTTGTGGAAGCCACACTTCTGGATTCCCAGGATGCGGCACAGTCTCCGCCAGCGGCCAGCACCCACCCCGCACAGCCCGCGCTGGCGTCGCACACGGTGTCAGTGCAGGGCACCGGCGCCCCGCCAGCCGCGCCTGCGCCGCGCAGTGCGGTGCAGCAGCCTTCTGCACGAGCCGAACCGCGCAGCGAGCCTGCGCCACCCCTGGAGCCGCCAGCGGATTTAGCAGCACCTACACCGCCCAGCAGCGCGCCTCCACCCGCTGCGGCAGCGCGCACCGTCGACGCGCAGGAGTTGACCCTGGCCTGGCTGCAGCAGAACTGGGGTCAGTTGCTGCAGGCGGTCAGGCCGGGCAGCCGCTCCGTGGAAGCATTGCTCAAGTCGTGCGAACCCGTTTCGGTGCAGGGCGACGTGGTAACGCTCGGTTTCTACCATAGCTTTCACAAGGAGAGGATGGACGAGGAGAAGAACCGGCTCGTGGTCGAACAGGCTCTGGCTGAGATTGCCCGGCGGCCCTATCGCGTCAGGTGCAAGCTGGTTGAGGGCGACCGGGGGGCCAGAGAACAGAAGACGGAGGCAAGCCGCCGCGAAAAGCTACTCGACAACCCGGTGGTAAGTGAGGCCATCACGCGCTACGGGGCCAAGGTCGTGGACGTACAGTAGACAGGGGAGGGGACAGGCCATGGGCAGCAAAGGCAAGGGGGGACGCATGCACTTCCAGCCGGGTGGCACTGGCGCGGGAGGCAATCCGAGCTCGATGCTGAAGCAGGTGCAGCAGCTTCAGGCTCAGATGCAGCAGGTTCAGGTGGAGCTAGGGCAAGAAATGGTCTCGGCCTCTGTCGGAGGCGGGGCCGTGACCGTGGTCATGAACGGGCACCAGGAAGTGCACTCGGTGAGCATCAATCCTGAGGCGGTGCATCCCGAAGAAGTGGATATGCTGCAGGACTTGATCGTGGCCGCCATGAACGAAGCGTTAAAGAAATCACGCGAGCTGGCCGAAAAGAAGATGGCGCCGCTGACTGGCGCGTTGAGCCTGCCAGGATTGATGTGATGTCCGCAACACCCAAGCCCGTCACGCGACTGATCGACGAGTTGTGCCGTCTGCCGGGCGTCGGCCCCAAGACTGGCTCCCGTTTGGCCTACTATTTGCTGCGCGCACCCGCCGAGCAGGCCCTCTCTCTGGCTGAAGCCATACGAGAGGTCAAGGAGCACACCGTGTTGTGCGGCACGTGCTTCAACATCGCCGAGAGCAGCCCCTGCTCCGTCTGCAGTGACCCCAACCGCGACTCGTCGCAGGTCTGCGCGGTGGAAGAGCCGCTCGACGTGCTGGCCATCGAGCGCACCCACCAGTACCACGGGCTATACCACGTTCTGCACGGCGCCATTTCGCCTGTGGAGGGCATTGGCCCCGAAGAGCTCAAGATCCGTGAGCTGCTGGCCCGCGTCAAGCAGGGCGGCGTGCGTGAGGTACTGCTGGCCACCAACCCCAACCTGGAGGGCGAGGCCACGGCCATGTACATCGCCCGACAGATCCTGCCCCTGGGCGTGCGCGTCACGCTGTTGGCGCGTGGCCTGCCGATCGGGGGGGACCTGGAGTATGCAGATGAAGTCACGCTGGCCCAGGCCCTGGAAGGTCGCCGCGACATCTAGTCGCAAGACCTCCAAATACCGCCTGTCGCCGCGCGCTATCATCCCCGTTGCGTTTTCTTCAAGAACCGGTCCCCCTCTGTATGTCTTTCTGTTGCCTTCTCGGCGCCGGATTGTACCCAAATGGTTGCTAATTCGTAACAATTTGCCGTTTTGCGCCAATTGTGCTATAATGGCGTGGGCTGAGGGACAGTTCCACCGGGGAGCACGCAACCGGTTCAGGGAGTGAGAGATGTTGTCAACGCTCGCGACGGTGCCACTGGCCGCGTCAATTCTCTACACAGGCTTGTTGGTCGTGGCCCTGGCTGCTGACTACCGCAGCCGCATCAATCGCACCTTTGCCATTTATCTGCTCTGCATGATCCTGTGGAGCTTCAGTTCGTTCGCAGGGCGCATGCGCTTCCTGGTGAATGATCCCCTGCTGTGGGCCAAGATCCTCGCCGCCGGCTGCATGGGCCTGCCCATTGCGTTCTACCACTTTGTCCACGAGTTCCTGGACCTGAAGCAGCACACGTGGCGTCTCTACCTCGGCTATGCCCTCTACGCTGTCTCGGTCCTGCTGGTCCTTTTCACCCACTGGGTCTTGGCGGGCGCGCGCGTGGTTGGGTCCAAGTACTATGTGGTCAAGGGCCCGGGTGCATACACGTTCGTGGCAGTGTGGGCTGGCATGTGCATGCTGCTGGGTATTGTGGCTCTCGGGCGGCGCTACCGGGAGTCCTCCGATCCGGACTACCGCAGCACCATCCGCTACCTGTTGATCGGTGTGGCCTACGTGCTCGTAGGCGGTGCGGCACACCAGGTACCCGCACTGCAGGTCTATCCGCTGGACGTCGCGGGCAACGTCGTCAGCGCCCTGATCCTCTCCTACTGCATCCTGCGCTACCACTTGATCGACATCACTCCCATGCTGCGCCGGACCCTCAGCTACTTTCTGCTGGTCGCCATCGTGGGCGGCGGCTACGCGCTCAACTTTCTCATCCTGGGCAGGCTGGTGGTTCTACAGGGGTGGTGGATGCTGTGGCTGGCCAGCGTGGGCGTAGTGCTGGCCACCCTTTTCTTCCCTCCCCTACGACGTGCGGGCCGTGCGCTGGTGGACCGCATTCTTTTTCCGCAGCGCTACGACATGCAGCGCATGATCCAGCGTGTCAGCATACAAGCCAGCGCCATCATCGATGTGGTGGCCCTGACGCAACTGATCCTGGATGAGGTCACAGACGCCATGAAGCTGCAGAGCGCCAGCATTTTCCTGCGTGATGCGGACACCAGCGAGTTCACCATGGTGGCCGCCAAGGGTTTGGACGGCGCCGTCACACCGGTGCGCTGGCGTCCGGATCATCCGCTCCTGGCTTGCCTGGACGGCTTGCAAGTCCTGACGCGCACCGAGCTGGATGGTCAATGCCAATGCCTGGCTTCGTGGAGTCAGCAAGCGGCGCTGCTGGATCAGCTTGGGGCTGAGTTGTTTGTCCCTGTGCGGGTCAAGGATACGTTGGTGGGCGTGTTTGCGGTGGGCCCCCAGGCAGCGCAGCCCCCGTACACGGCCGATGACAAGCTACTGCTGGCTACCCTGGCCAATCAGACCGCGGTGGCGGTCGACAACGCGCGTCTGTACGCCACGGAACAACGCCGCCTGAAAGAGTCGCGGGTGTTGCTGGACATCGCGGCGGCCGTGGGCTCCACCCTGGACCTGAATCAGGTCCTGAAGCTCATCGCCCAGCGCACCGCCGAAACTTGCGGCGCGTATCGTTGCAGCATCTTCCTGTTGGATGAGCCGCGGCAGCGCATTCTACCATTGATGTCACAGCACGCCTCTGGCGCCTTGGATGAGGCGCTGTGGGAGCAGTTCAGGCACCGCACCTACGTGCAGAGCATCGATCAGGTGCCGATGTTGGCGCAGCTCATTCGGGACCGCCAGCCGCTGGTTGTTGACTCGGCGAGCATCTGCCTGCTCCCCGAGTCGTGGACGACTCCCTTTGGCGTGTGCAGTGTGCTGCTGACGCCCCTGGTATCCCGGGATCGGGTCATCGGAGTCATGGCCCTGGACCTGGTCGAACCCGGGAAGCGCTTCGGACAGGAGCAGATCAACCTGGCGATGACGATTGCCAGCCAGGTCGCGGCTGCGATTGAGAACGCCAGGCTTTACTATTCGGAGCAAGGGAAGCACCGGGTCGCTGTCACCCTACAAGAGGTGACGCGCATCATGAACTCGACGCTCGACCTAGACGAGGTGCTCAACCTGATCCTGGAGCAATTGCACAAGGTGGTCAGCTACGACAGCGCGGCAGTGCAGCTCGTCGTAGACGACCAGTTGCGCCCGCTGTCCGTCCGCGGCTTTGACAATCCGAAGGCCATTCTGGGGCATCCCTTCGATCCAGAGACCGATCCGATCTTCGTCTCGCTGCGACGGCGGCGACAGCCCATCGTGATTCCCGACACGGCCTGCGATGCGTGCTGGGCAGGGTTCCCTGGAGTGGGGCACGTCCGTTCCTGGATTGGTGCGCCGCTGATCCTGGAGGACGAGGTTATTGGCGCCATTACCGTCGACAGCAAGGAGCTGGATCACTACAGCGAGGAGGATGCCCAACTGGTGCAGGCCTTTGCCAACCAAGCCGCATTGGCCATCCAGAATGCCCGGCTGTTCGCTCAGCTGAAAGCCCGGGCCAAGCGGCTGGCGCTGCTCGGGCAGATTTCGATGGCAGTCACCACCATGCTCAACCTGGACGAGATCTTGCAGACGATGGTAGCTGGCCTGGCTGAGGTCTTTGGCGTTGCGCAATGCGGCGTAGTCATCTTTGACGAAGACCGCGAGACAGGCCGGCTGGTGGCCGAATTCCCGCGCAAGCCAGACGCGCCAGTCGTAACCATCCCCCTGCGCCACAACCTCTCGATACAACGCATCAGGTTGACCCGGCAAGCACTGGCCATTGAGGATGCGCAGAACGACCCTTTGTTGGCCACCATTCGGGACACCATGCGTCTACGTAACGTCAAATCCATCCTCATTGTGCCGATCTCGCTGAGGGGCGAAGTGGTCGGCACGATCGGCCTGGACGCCACTCAGGAGAAACGAGTGTTTAGCCCCGAAGAAATGGAGCTGGCGCAAACCATCGCCAACCAGATCGCGGTAGCCATCGAGAATACGCGTCTCTATCGACAGACCATCGAGGAAAAGGCCAAGACCGAGATCGTCCTGCAGGAGACGTTCAGCGGCATTGTGCTGGTGGATGACAAACTGCGCATTGTCTCGCTCAACCCGGGCGCAGAGTCGATCACCGGCTATGCGGCCCAAGAGGCATTGGGTAAACGCTTGAGCGACGTCTTGGGCGCCGCGGTGATGGCCCCTGGCAGCCCGCTCGCGCGGGCGATTGAGACAGGCGACAAGGTGCCGCCGATGGAGACTATGCTGCTGGGACCGGCAGGCCGCAAGGACATCCTGCTGGGAGTGACGCCGTTGGCCAGCGCCTCCGCTTCTGGCTCGCACTACCTGCTGAGCTTCTCTGATATCAGCAAACTCAAGGAGCTCGACCGGCTCAAGTCAAGTATCGTGGCCAACGTCTCACATGAATTGCGCACGCCATTGGCCTCCATCAAGGTGTATACCGAACTCTTGCAGGGCGCTATGCTAGGGGACGAACTGGCTCCCTACCGGGAGTGGCTAGGCGTGATCGAGCGAGAGACCGATCGCCTGATGGCCCTGATTACCGACTTCCTGGACCTCTCGCGGCTGGAGTCGGGGCGCTTTGGACTGACGCGGGAGCCTGTGCGGCTGGAGCGGATCATCGCGGATGTGGTAGACCTGCTCGGGGTCCAGGCAGACCGGCGCGGCATCAGCATTGAACAGACCGTGCTGCCGGGGCCGGTCGAGATCCTGGCGGACAAGGACCTGATGCGCGTGGTGGTCAGGAACCTGCTGGGCAACGCGCTCAAGTTCAGCCACGATGGCGACACGATTCGCGTTCGCGTGTGGCAAGACGCGCAGGGAGCCGGGTTCTCGGTGCAGGATGAAGGCATCGGCATCCCGACCGAGGCCATCCCGCACCTGTTCACCAAGTTCTTCCGTGTGCCATCAGCGGCGGCCACGGGTGTGCAAGGGACAGGATTGGGCCTGGCGCTGGCGCGTGAAGCGGTGGGTGCCCACGGCGGGCAGATCGAAGTGGAGAGCACGCTGGGCAAGGGCAGCCGCTTTACGGTGACCATACCCCGGGACGGGGCGTCCTAGACAGCGTGGATGGACCAGGCGGGGCGCGGAACTCCCGGCAGATCTGCGCCCGTGGTTATGGCACGTTGCGGGGCAAGCTGGACAAGAGTGCTGCCTGATGCTATAATGTGCGCGGCGGCGCGCTTTGACGAGCGGCACAGACTGGAGGAGGCTAGGGAATGAGTGAGAAGGGCCGGCTCTTGATCGTAGAGGATGATACGGACCTGGTAAATGCCCTGGAACTCTACTTTTCCCGCGTGGGCTACGAAGTCCTGGTGGCCAAGAACGGCCTGGAGGGGCTGCAGAAGTTGTACGATGAGCGGCCCAGCATCGTGCTGCTCGACATCGCCATGCCCCGCATGGACGGGTGGGAGGTTTGCCGACGCATCCGCGAGCTGTCGGATGTGCCCATCGTGATCCTGACCGCGCGAGTCCAGGAGGAGGAGCGCGTCAAGGGCTTGAAACTGGGCGCCGACGACTATGTCGTCAAGCCGTTCAGTCTGAAGGAGCTCGAGGCCCGCCTGGAAGCCGTGCTGCGCAGGTCTCGCGCTGCGCGACCGCAGCGCACGGGTATCCTGTTCGCCAACGAAGCGCTGGTCATCGATGCTGACCGTCTGATGGTGACGCGCGATGGCAAGCACCTGGATCTGACGCCGACCGAATTGCGCCTCTTGATGTTACTGGCAGAGAACTTGGGGCGGGTGCTGACCCACCGGCAGATTCTGCAAAAGATCTGGGGCGCCGAGTATGCCGACGACCTGGACTACGTCAAGCTTTTCATCTACCGCCTGCGCCGCAAGATCGAAGTGGACCCGGGGAACCCGGCCTACATCCTGTCCGAGCGCGGGATTGGCTACCGTTTTGTGAACCCGCTGGCCTAGCGCTGCTGTCTCGCTGCGCGCATGTCGCCAG
>Ga0315291_10005316_pt1 | contig 16158 bp, 11 predicted proteins | sample YL17G12_20_MG_FD_203070 | JGI IMG/M metagenome (GOLD analysis project Ga0315291, IMG submission 203070) | Sediment microbial communities from Yellowstone Lake, YNP, Wyoming, USA - YL17G12_20 | ecosystem: Environmental > Aquatic > Freshwater > Lake > Sediment | place: USA: Wyoming | collected...
CACCGTGTCCGCGAAGTCTACGTGGAAGGCGTGGGCGTACCGGCGCTGCTGGCCGTCCACCAGGATGCCAGCGGGACCGCCCGCCAGACGGCGCTGGCCTACGCCGACGCGCTGGGCGCCACCCGCGCCGGCGTCATCGAGACGACCTTCAAGGAGGAGACGGAAAGCGATTTGTTCGGCGAGCAGACCGTGCTCTGCGGCGGTGTTTCCGAGCTGGTCAAGGCCGGCTTTGAAACCCTGGTCGCGGCCGGCTACCAGCCGGAGATCGCTTACTTCGAGTGCCTCCACGAGCTGAAGCTGATCACCGACCTGATCCAGCAGGGCGGCCTGGCCTACATGCGCTACTCGGTCAGCGACACGGCCGAGTACGGCGATTACACCCGCGGGCCGAAAGTCATCGACCAGCACGTCCGCGCCACGATGAAGCAGATTTTGGCCGACATTCAGTCCGGCGCCTTCGCCCGGGAATGGATCGAGGAGAACAAGAACGGGCGGCCGAACATGAACCGCTACCGCGAGGAGGCGGCGCGCGAGCCCATCGAGCTGGTGGGCAGGAAGCTGCGCGAAATGATGACCTACCTCGCCAAGAGCGCGGCCGCTAAACAGCAGTGAAGAGTGAGGAGTTAAGAGTAAGGATTTCGGAATGTCAGAGGAGCAGCATCCCCCGGTCGAGATCTACGACACCACGCTCCGCGACGGAACGCAGGGCGAAGGTGTTTCCTTCTCGGCCGACGACAAACTGATGGTCGCCCGGCGGCTGGACGAACTGGGCGTGGATTACATCGAGGGCGGCTGGCCGGGGTCCAACCCCAAGGACGTGGAATTCTTCGCCCGCTCGAACGAGCTGAAGTTGACGCACGCGCGGCTGGTCGCCTTCGGCGCCACCCGCCATCCAAAGAACCCGGTGGAGACCGACCCTAACGTGCAGGCGCTGCTGGAGGCCGGCACGCCCACGGTCACGGTCTTCGGCAAGAGCTGGGCGCTGCACGTGGAGCGGGCCCTGCGCATCACGCGCCAGCAGAACCTGCAGATCATCGCCGAAACGGTGGCCTACTTGAAGGCGCACGGCAAGGAAGTGATTTACGATGCCGAGCATTTCTTCGACGGCTACGCCGCCGACCCGGAGTACGCGCTGGCAACGCTGGAAGCGGCGCAGGGGGCGGGCGCCGACGCCATCGTGCTGTGCGACACCAACGGCGGCAGCCTGCCGGGCTTCATCTCCGAAGCGACCGCGGCGGCGCGACAGCGGGTGCGCGGCCGCCTGGGCATCCATACCCACAACGACTGCGACCTGGGCGTGGCCAATTCCATTGCCGCGGTGCTGGCCGGCGCCACGCACGTGCAGGGGACCATCAACGGCTACGGCGAGCGCTGCGGCAACGCCAACCTCTGCTCGCTCATCCCCGTGCTGGAAGTGAAGCTGAAGAAGCGGGTGCTGGGGCCGGAGCGGCTATGCCTGCTGCCTCACGTGGCGCGCTACGTGGCTGAGCTGGCCAACCTTCCGCTGCGCGAGGAGATGCCGTTCGTGGGCCGCAGCGCCTTCGCGCACAAGGCCGGCGTGCACGTCAGCGCGCTCATGAAGGACAGCACCACCTACGAACACATGGATCCGGCCCTGGTCGGCAACCGCCGCCGGGTGCTGGTCAGCGAGCTGTCCGGGAAGGGCAACCTGCTCTACCGGCTGAAGGACCTGGGCCTGGACGACAAGCTGGACGTGAGCGGCGCCCGCGACCTGGTCCGCCAGGTGAAGGAGCTGGAATCGATGGGCTACGACCTGGAAGCGGCCGAGGGCACCCTCGAGTTGCTGGCCCGCCAGGCCAACGGCGCCCCCAGCGATTTCTTCCGCCTCAGCGAATTCCGGGTCATGATCGAGAAGCGCCTGGGAGCGCCGCCCACCTCCCACGCCTTCCTCTCCATTGAAGCCGGCGGCCGAATCTACCACTCGGTGGCCGAGCATTCCGGCCCGGTGCACGCCCTGGACGACTGCCTGTGCCAATCGCTGTCGGCCTTGTTCCCGGGCATCAAGGCTGTTCACCTGATCGACTACAAGGTGCGGGTGCTGGGCGCCGCCGAGGGCACGGCCTCCCGCGTGCGGGTGCTGGTCGAGTCCAGTGACGGCGAGGACACGTTCGTCACCGTCGGCGTTTCGGAGAACATCATCGAGGCCAGTTGGCAGGCCCTGGCCGACGCCTATCAGCTCTGGCTGGTTCGCCAGGCCGACAAGCAACCGCAGGCGAAACCCGGTCCCACGCAAGACTACGCCTGGGGCGTCTAATTGCGGATTGCGGATTTCGGATTTCATGGTAGGATAACGGCGATGTTGATGCGCTCGACAGCCACAACAACCACGACCCGCACAGGCGGGTGTGGATAGTGGCCTGAGCGCGCTCGACAACGGGTTTCCAAATCAGGCCATTGTCCAGCAGATGGACAGTGGCTTTTTTCGTTTTTAGCCGCAGATTGCGCAGATTTCACCGATTAGGAAATCCGTGTAATCCGCGAAATCTGCGGCTGAAGGGTGGGTCATGCGCAACTTGCGCGTAATGAAATTCGGAGGCACCTCGGTGGGCGACGCCGAGCGAATCCGGGCCACGGCCGCCATTGTGGCGGAGCAGACGCGGCAGCAGCCGACGGTGACGGTCGTGTCGGCCATGTCCAAGGTGACCGACCAACTGGTCAAGATTGCCCGCCTGGCGGCGGACGGCGAAGCCGCGGGACTGGAAGAAACGCTGGTGGCCTTGCGCGCCAGGCACTTTCAGGCCGCCGAGGCGCTGCTTGGGCCCGGACAACGCCAGGAATATGCCGGCGCGGCGGCGGCCATCCTGGCCGAACTGGAGAAGACGTGCGAGGGAATCGCGCGGCTCGGACACTGCCCGGCGCGCACCATGGACGCCGTTCTTGGGGTGGGCGAGAGGCTGAGCGCGCTGCTGCTGGCCGCCACGCTCAACCAGGCCGGGACGCCCGCCCGCGCTCTGGATGCCACCCGGCTGGTGGTCACGGATGCGAACTTCGGCGAAGCCGAACCGCAGATCGAGCCGACCACCGCACGGTTGAGAGAAGCGGTTCCCTGCCTGCTCGAACAGGGCATTGCGCCGATCATCACCGGATTCATCGGCGGCACGGCCGACGGTACGCCCACCACGCTGGGGCGCGGGGGCTCCGATTACTCGGCCACGCTGGTGGCCGCCAGCCTGAATGCCGCCGACGTCATCATCTGGACCGACGTGGAAGGCATCTACAGCGGCGACCCCAACCTCATCCCAAACGCCCGGGTGCTGCCGGCGGTGACCTACCAGGAAGCGGCCGAGCTGTCCTATTACGGCGCGAAGGTGCTGCATCCCAAAACGCTGGCCCCGCTGGCCGAGCGCGGAATCCCGGTCTGGACGAAATCCAGTTTCCGGCCGGAAGCGCCGGGCACGGTCATTGCTCCCCGCGGCACCCACGGGCTGGACGGAGGCGGCAGCGGGGCCCGCGCGGTGACGGCGCTGAAGAAGGCGGTGCTGATCACCGTGGAAAGCACCGGCCAGTTGAGCGCCATGCGCATCATGAGCCGCGCCTTCTCGGCGCTGGATCATGAGGGCATCGATCTGTTGATGCTGTCGCAGGCCTCCTGCGAAGAAAGCTTCTGTTTCGCGGTGCAGGCCGGCGATGCGGAGCGGGTCCTGCGCCGCCTGCAAGAATCGTTCGCGGTGGAGCTGGCGCACGGCTACATCCGGCCGCTCAGCCTGCAGGACGGCGTGGCCATCCTGGCGCTGATCGGCAGCGGCATGCGCGGCGCCGTGGGCATCGCCGGCAAGCTGTTCGGCGCGCTCTGGGCCGCCCGCGTCAACGTGATCGCCATCGCCCAAGGCGCCACGGAAACCAACATCTCGGTGGCCGTCGAGGAATCGGCATTGGCTGCCGCCGTCCGCGCCGTCCACAAAGCGCTGCTCGAACACGCGACAGGCACGGCAGGGTAGCCGCAGATTGCGCAGATTACACAGATAAGAGAATCTGTGCAATCTGCGCAATCTGCGGCTAAGGTCTTCTTGATTCGGAGGGTAGCCTCATGGTGAGAGTTGGAATCGTCGGTTTTGGAAATGTTGGTCAGGGAACAGCGCGCGCGCTGGTGGAGCACCGCGAAGATATCCGCGCCCGGGCGGGTTTTGAACTGGGCATAGCGGCGGTCTGCGGCCTGGACATCCACAGCCTGGACACGAGCTGGCTGCCGGCGGGCGTCACGCGAACCGAGGATTGGCGGGAGGTGGTGGCGGCGCCGCAGGTCGAGATCGTCGCCGAGCTGGTCGGCGGCACCGGCGTGGCGCGCGAGATCGTCACGGCGGCCCTGGAAGCTGGCAAGCCGGTGGTCACCGCCAACAAGAACCTCATCGCCGAAGCGGGCGCCGAGCTGGAGGCGCTGGCCCGCCGCAAGGGCGTGGGACTGGAGTTCGAGGCGGCTGTGGCCGGCGGCATTCCCGTGCTGGCGGCCATTCGGGAAGGCCTGGCCGGCGACCGCATCCTCTCTGTCTTCGGCATCCTCAACGGCACCTGCAACTTCATTCTCACCACCATGGAAAAAACCGGGCGGGACCTGGCCGACGTGCTGGCCGAAGCGCAGGCGCGCGGCTACGCGGAGGCCGACCCCAGCGCCGATGTCGAAGGGTATGACGCCCGTTACAAACTGGCCATCCTGGCCCGCATGGCCTTCGGCGCGCGCATCGAAGTGGCGGCCATCCCCTGCGCGGGAATCACGCGCATCAGCTCGCTGGACTTCCGCTATGCCAACCGCCTGGGTTCGACGATTCGCTTGATCGCCAGCGCCCGGCGCGTGGGCTCGAACGCGGTCGATCTGTCGGTGCGGCCGCTGCTGATCCCGCGCGACCACGTGCTGGCCAAGGTGGACGGCGCATACAACGCGGTGTGGGTGGAGGGGAGGCGCGGCGCCGACACCATGTATTACGGGCGGGGCGCCGGCGGCGACGCCACCGGCATCGCCGTGGTGGCCGACCTGATCCGGGCGGCCCGCGACCTGCGCTCCGGGGCCCGCCTGCGCGTTCCGCCGCTGGGCTACCAGGCCGAGGATTGCGGAGTGCGGATTGCGGATTGCGGATGGGGGACGCCGGAGGGGGCCGTGGCCCACTATCTGCGATTTGTCGTCGAGGATCAGTCCGGGATTATCGCCGCGCTGGCCGCCATCCTGGCCCGCCACAACATCAATATCGACGCGGTCATCCAGGAGCGCGGCTGGGACAAACACCACCTGCCGTTCGTCATCACCCTGGAACCGGCGCCCGAAGCCAGTATTCAGGCCGCGCTGCGGCAAATGGAGGGCCTGGCGTTCCTGCGGGAGCCGCCCCTGGACCTCCCCATCGAGCCATTCGCCACGCGGGCCGGTCCGGCCTCTCCGACGTCCCCCGGCGCCTGACGCAACATTCGGAGTCTCTACGTTGTCTCGCCGTACGCTGCGGCCCGCCGGATCCGTTTCTCCATCGACGGGTGGCTGTGGAAGATGAACTCGATCACCCGGTTGGGCCGCCGCTCCGCCAGGTTCTGCGCCGCCAGTTTCTCCATGCTGGAAATGAAGGGCCCCACATCCGGGATGGCGCGGAAGGCGTAATCGTCGGCCTGCCGCTCGAAATGCCGGGAAATCGCATTCACCGCGGGCCGCAACAGCAGCGAGAGGACCGCCGCCAACAACAGCAGCAGCGGAAGGTTCGCGAAGTCGCCGATCCCGCGGAATCCGAAGCGCGGAAGGCTCCCGAAGGTCCGCAAGGCACGATCGGCCAGCCAGAAACCGGCGAGACCGGCGGCGGCTTCGAGCGCCAGAGACTTGCCGATGTGATGATGGACATGGTGGGCCAGCTCATGCGCCAGGACCGCCTCGATCTCGTCGGGCGTGTATTGCTGGAGCAGAGTGTCGGCCAGGATGATGCGCCGCGTGTTTCCCCAGCCGGCCAGCGCCGCATTCGCCTTGCGGCTCTTTTCGCTCAGTTTCCATTCGAAGACGCCGCGCACACGCGCGCCCGCCCGTTCCGACAGGCGCAGCAGCCGCTGTTTCAGATCCTCATCGGCCAGCGGCTGGAATTTGTAGAAGAGCGGGAACAGAAGCACGGGAGCCAGGTTGGCCATCAGCACCACGAACAGCAGGAAGCCGGCCCAGGACGCCAGCCACCACCAATCCGGCCGCCAACGGAGCAGCGCATAAACCAATTCGGCCGCCGCCAGCGACAGCGCCCCGCCCAGCACGCCGCTCTTCGCTTCGTCCTTAACCCAACCGGCAACGGTCTGGTTGGACAACCCATAGCGGTGCTCGATCACGTAGCCGGCGTAATAACCCAACGGCAGGCCGAGCATGGTCCCGCCCGCAAACACCAGCAGCAGGTAAACGGCGAGCGCCAGGCTATACCGCGCGGAAACCTGCCAGGCAGCGTCGCGCAGGCCCGCCGACCAGCCCAGGAACAGCAGCGCCGCCAGCCAGGCCAGGCTGAGCAAAAAGCCGGCAAGGCTCAGGTAGCGGTGCGCGCGGTTATACCGTCGCGCCCGGTCTTCGGTATCTTCAGCATTTGCTGAAAAACGCTTTATCAATGAAATCAATGTCGTGTCAACCCGTGCCCGGCAAACATCTCCAAGCGTCGCACGCCAGGGGTGAACCTTGTAGCTGCTTGCGGCCCGTGCCTGGAGCCCGGGGCCTGGAGCCTGCAGCTTGATTTGACTATGGCGTGGGCGTTCCGGGATTCGAATCTCTCACTACCTGGGCGCGCTCATTCAGCTTGGGGATTTCGTTCGGCGGGAGATTGACGCGGTAGCCGAAGTAATCGATGTGGACCGTGGTGGTGCCGAAAATGCGCACCTGGGTCTCGGAGTGGTTCGAGGTGGGCAGCCAGAACTCCCCGTGCTTGTCGTAGCGATGCACGAAACGGACGTCGCGCGTCCAGAACGAGGGCAGCACGGCCGGGCTTGCGTCGATGCGGGCCACGGCGGCGTCTTCCGCATCCAGCCACACGCGGCCGCGGAAAAGGTACTTGTTGGCGGCGCGCGGGGTCAGTTCAAACACGTGGAACGAGCGCCCCGCTTCCTGCACCATGCCCGCCGGCCGGAACTGATAGTTGTCGGCCGTGATGCGCGTCTGATCGCGCATGGCCCCGTCGCCGGCCTCCAGTTCAGCCTGGATCATTTTCCGCAGCACGTGCTTGCGGATCCACGATGACCCGCTTTCGGAAATCACCTCAAACTCTTTCTTCCCGGGGATGCGATAGATCATGCGGACGGTCATCTCGGCGTGTTTGTTGAAGCGCTTGTTGTGAACCGCGTAGTGGCGGGTGGCGATGTAGTTTTCGAGAGCCGCCAGCCGGGCGCGGTCCATCTCCGCCACCCGCGTCGCCGCCTGCTCGACGCTGATGCCCGGGCGGAGAGCATCCTCCGCGCCCGCCCGCGGCCCTGCCGAGTGGCCCAATAAGAAAAGACACGCCAAAACAATTAGTGCCGTTAAGCGCATGATGTGGCGCCGGCCTCACCCGGACCGGCAACCGGTCTGGGTTCCGGCAACCCTAGCTGTCAGCCGCCCCGAAAGATTAACATGACAAAGGCGTTCTTTGGTGAATTCACCACGGATGAAGTCGCCGCGGCGACATGGACACGGATGAAACCGGGCGCAGCGGGGAAAGATGAACATGACTCGTTCAACGTTCAGCGTTCAAGGTTCAACCTCAGGGCCGGCGCTTAGAACCGGGGACCACAGCCTGCTTGGGGGCTGCGGGAAGGGGTTTGTCGCCGGCCTCCTGCTTATCGCTTTCTGCCTTCCGCCTTCCCTTCACGCTCAGCAGCCTCCAGCCTCCAGCCTCCAGCCTCCGGCCTCGCAGGCGCTGCGCCTGACGCTCAAGAACGCGATCGAGATCGCGCTGGAGCCGGAGGGCAACGCGCGGGTCCGGATTGCCGAGCAGATGATCCGGCAGGCCCAGGCGCGGTCGGGGCAGGCGCGGGCCTCGTTGCTCCCCGACCTCTCCGGGTCGCTGGCCCGGCAGAGCCAGACGCGGAACCTGGCGGCCCTGGGCATCCGCATCCAGGTCCCCATTCCCGGCTTTGTGTTTCCCACCTTCGTGGGCCCCTTCAGCGTGGTGGATGCGCGCGCCTCTGTGGCCCAGAGCATCTTCGACTTCAGCTCGATTCGGCGGTTCCAGGCGTCGCGGGCGGGCGTTCGCACGGCGCGCGCCGAGAGCGACACGGCGCGCGAGCAGGCCGCCGAGCAGGTGGCGCGCACCTACCTGGCGGCCATGCGCGCCGAGGCCTCCCTGGAAACCGCGCAGGCCAACGTGAAGCTGGCCGAGAGCCTGGTCAAGCTGGCCGAGGACCAGAAGGCCGCCGGGACGGGCACCGGCATCGAAGTGACCCGCGCCCTGGTGCAGCTTGCCAACGAGCGGCAGCGCCTGCTGGTGGCGGAGAACGAGCAAACCAGGATGCGGCTGCAGTTGCTCAAGGCGCTGGGGTTGCCCCTGGACACGGAGGTTGAGCTGGCCGACAAGCTGGGGTACGTCCAGGTTCCCGAGGTGGCCGTGGAGCGCGCGCGGGCCGCGGCGCTGGAATCCCGGCCCGACTGGAAAGCGCAGCAGCGGCGCGAAGAAAGCGCGCGGCTGAACTACAGCGCCACAAAAATGGAGCGCCTCCCCTCGCTGGCCGGCTTTGCCGATTACGGCGCCATGGGCACGGGCTTCGATGCCGCGCTGCCCACACGCACCTACGGCGTGGCGCTTCGCGTTCCGGTGTTCGATGGCGGGCGCCGCGACGCCCGGCGCGCCGAAAGCTTCGCCCAACTCCGCCAGGAGCAGATCCGCGGCGGCGACCTCCGCGAGCAGATCGAGCTGGAAATCCGGCTGGCGCGCAACAGCCTGCGCTCCGCCGAGGGGCAGGTGCGCGCCGCCCAGGAAGGCCTGAAGCTGGCGGAGAACGAGATGGCGCAGGCGCGCCGCCGCTACGAGGCCGGCATGACCAGCGGCCTCGAGGTCACCGACGCGCAGACCCGCCTGGCCCGCGCCCAGGAAAACCGGATCGCCGCGCTGTTCAGCCACAACATCGCGCGCCTGGACCTGGCCGCGGCCACGGGCACGGTCCGCAAGGAACTGCTCCAATGAGAAAGACAAACCACCAAGACACCAAGCCACCAAGGGCGGCGACTTGGTGTCTTGGTGACTTGGTGGTGAGATGAAGCCATGAAATCGACCAAGCGACTGATTCCGGTTCTTGCCATCGCCCTGGTGGCGGTGATCCTGGCCACGGCGGCTTTGCGGCGATGGCGGGCCGGCCACAACCAGGCCATCCGCCTCAGCGGCAACATCGAGCTGACCCAGGTGGACATCTCCTTCAAAATCCCCGGCAAGCTCATCGAGCGGGCCGTCGATGAAGGCCAGGCGGTGAAGAAGGGCATGGTGCTGGCGCGTCTGGACAACGCGCAACTGCTGCGGCAGCGCGAGCGCGAGCAGGCCGGCGTGGCCGCCGCCGAAGCGGGTTTGCGGCAGGTGGCGACCGCCGTCGAGTTCCAGAAGGCGTCGCTGGAGGCCGACACCGACCTGCGCCGTGCCGAGGTGCGGGCCGCCGAGGCCCGGCTGCGCGACCTGCTGGCCGGGGCCCGCCGCCAGGAGATCGAGCAGGCGCGCGCGGTCCTGGACGAGGCCCGCACCGAGGAGCAGCGGGCCACCGCCGACTGGGATCGCGCCCAGCGCCTCTACAAGAACGACGACATCTCCCGCGCGCAGTACGACCAGTTCCAGGCGCGCTACCAGGCCGCGTCCGCCATGGCCCGGCAGGCGGGCGAGCGGCTGGCGCTGGTCCAGGAAGGGCCGCGGCCGGAAGAAATCGAGGCGGCCCGCGCGCAACTGGATCGCGCCCAGGCCGCCCTACGCCTCAGCGAGTCCGGCAGCCTGGAAGTGAAGCGCAGGCAGCAGGAAATCGAGGCGCGCCGCGCAGAAGTCGAGCGCGCCCGCGCCCAGGTGGCGGTCATCGACTCGCAGTTGGACGACGCCGTGGTTGTTTCGCCCATCGACGGCGTGGTGTTGAGCAAGGCCGCTGAAGTCGGCCAGGTGGTGGCCGCCGGCACCGCCATTCTGGCCCTCGGCGACCTGGAGCATCCCTGGCTGCGCGCCTACATCGGCGAAACCGATCTGGGCCGCGTGAAATTGGGGGCGCGCGTCCGCGTGACCACCGATTCGTTCCCGGGCAAGCTCTACTGGGGTTGGGTCTCGTTCATCGCTTCCGACGCCGAGTTCACACCCAAGCAGATTCAGACGGTCGAGGAGCGTGTGAAGCTGGTCTATCGCGTGAAGATCGGGCTGCCGAACCCGAACCACGAGTTGAAATCGAATATGCCGGCCGACGCGGAGATCATCCTGGAGAAGTGATTGACCACGGATGAACACGGATAGGCGCGCATGGAATCCGTGTTCATCCGTGGTGAATTCTCTCCAGGGAGCGTATGGAACCGATGATTAAGGCAACGGGGCTGACGCGGCGGTTCGGCGCGCTGACCGCGCTCGACCATCTCGACCTGGAGATCAGGCCCGGCGAGATTTTCGGGCTGGTGGGGCCGGACGGGGCCGGCAAGACCACCACGCTGCGCCTGCTCACCGGGCTGCTGGATCCCAGCGAGGGAGAGGCCTGGGTGGCCGGGCACAACGTGGCCCGCGACCCCGACGCCGTCAAGGACCGCATCGGCTACATGGCCCAGCGCTTCGGGCTGTATCCGGACCTGACGGTGGCCGAGAACATGCGCTTCTACGCCGACCTGTTCGGCATCAGCGGCGGCGAGCGCGAGGCGCTGGCCGCCCGCCTGCTGCGCATGACGCGCATGGAGCCTTTCCAGCAGCGGCGCGCGGGCCAGTTGTCGGGCGGCATGAAGCAGAAGCTGGCCCTGATGTGCACCCTGCTGCACCATCCCCAGATCCTGTTCCTCGACGAGCCCACCAACGGCGTGGATCCGGTATCGCGGCGCGATTTCTGGGCCATCCTCTACCAGCTCGTCAAGGATGGCCTGACCGTCCTCATCACCACCGCCTACCTGGATGAGGCCGAGCGCTCGAACCGGGTGGGCTTGCTGCACCGCGGGCGTCTGATCCGCTGCGACGCGCCGCAGGAACTGAAGAGCCGGACCGAAGAGGCCTGCTACCAGGTCCAGTGCGCCGATGCCAGGGCGGCGCGGCAATTCCTGCAAGGCGCCGACGGAGTGCTGAGCGTGGAGCACAGCGGCGCCACCCTGCACGTGTTTCTGCGCCCCGGTTTTTCGCCGGAGTCGTATCTGCCCGCGCTCGAAGCAGCGGGCGCCGGTGCGGTTTCCTTCACGCGGATCGTGCCCTCGCTGGAGGACGTTTTCATCGCCAACATCAGGCGGGCGGAACTCACCACAAAGGCACCAAGCACACAAAGTCCGCAAAGACCTTCGTCATCTTTGTGTCCTTCGTGGCTTTGTGGTTCAAACACCATGAATGAGCTGGCGGTGGAAGTCGAAGGGTTGGTGAAGCGCTTCGGGAGCTTCACGGCGGTGGACCGCGTGTCGTTCCGCGTGGCGCGCGGGGAAATCTTCGGCTTCCTGGGGCCCAACGGGGCGGGGAAGTCCACCACCATCCGCACGCTGTGCGGCCTGCTGCGGCCCACGGCGGGCCGCGCTTCGGTCGGCGGCTTCGATGTGGCCACGCAGCCGGAACAGATCCGCCGCAACATCGGTTACATGTCGCAGAAGTTCTCGCTCTACGAGGACCTGACGGTGGAGGAGAACATCGACTTCTTCTCCGGCGTTTACGGCGTGCCGGAACCGAGGCGCAGCCAGCGCAAGGCCTGGGTGCTGCGCATGGCGGGGCTGGAGGAGCGGCGCGCCACGCTCACGCGGCTGCTGGCCGGCGGTTGGAAACAGCGGCTGGCGCTGGGCTGCGCCATCCTCCACGAGCCCCCGGTGCTGTTCCTGGACGAGCCCACCTCCGGCGTCGATCCCATCGCCCGGCGCAATTTCTGGGAGCTGATCTACCAGCTTTCCGCCGCCGGCTGCACCATTTTCGTCTCCACCCACTACATGGACGAAGCCGAATACTGCCATCGCCTGGCGCTGATGTACCGGGGCAAGTTCATCGCCCTGGGGCCGCCCGCCGAGCTGAAACGGGCGCTCGATTCGCGCCCGCTGCTGTACCTGGAGACCTCCGACCCGCTGGAGAGCATGAAGGCGCTGGAGGGCGAAGAGACGATCGGCGAAGTGGCGGTGTTCGGCGCCGGACTGCACGTGACAATTTCGGATTTCGGATTGCGGGTTGCGGATTTCAAGCCGGATGCCTCAGGCCTGCAGTTGGGCCATGTGGCGGAGCGCATTCGGGCGCGGCTGGCCGGCCGCGGTATCCTCGTCCGCCGCCTGGAAGCCATTGCGCCGTCGATGGAAGACGTGTTCGTGGCCATGATCGAAGAAGAGGAGCGAAAACCGCAATGAATCGCCGCCGTGCCCGCGCCGTGGCCCGCAAGGAACTGCTGCACATCGTGCGCGACCCGATCAGCCTGATCATGGCCATCGCCGTCCCGCTGGTGCTGTTGCTGCTGTTCGGGTGGGCGCTTTCCCTCGACGTGGATCGCGTGCCCACCTGGGTCTACGACGCCGACGGCACGCCGGAAAGCCGTGAGCTGATGGCCCGGTTTGAGGCTTCCCGCTTTTTCCAGGTGGACGGCTATGCCGGCAGCCAGAAGGCCATCGAAGAGCGCATCGACCGGGGCGAGGCGATGCTTGGCCTGGTCATCCCCCCCGATTACTCGCGCCACCTGGCGCTGGACCAGGAGGCCGAGGTGCAGGCGCTGCTGGACGGCAGCGATTCCAACACCGCCTCGATCGCCCTGGGCTACGTGGAGGCGGTGGCGCGCGCCCATGCCCAAGCCCTGCAGGCGCGCGCCCAGAACCTCAAGCTGGGCCGCACGATGCGGCCGCCGGTCGAGGCCCGCCTGCGTGTCTGGTACAACAGCGAGCTGAAATCCAGGAACTACATTGTGCCCGGGTTGATCGCCGTCATCCTGATGATCATCTCCGCGCTGCTCACCTCGCTGACCATCGCCCGCGAGTGGGAGTCGGGCACCATGGAGCAACTGCTTTCGACGCCCCTACGGCCGGCCGAACTGGTACTCGGCAAGCTGTGCGCCTTTTTCACCGTCGGCCTGGTTGACATGGTGATCGCCATCACCGTGGGCGTGGGCATCTTCCGGGTCCCGCTGCGCGGCAGCCTGCTACTGCTGTTCTTTACCGGCTGCCTGTTCCTGTTCGGCGGGCTGTGCTGGGGCATCCTGCTGTCGGCGCTGGTGCGCTCGCAACTGCTCGCCTACCAGTTGGGCATGTTGACTTCGTTCCTGCCGGCGTTCCTGCTGTCCGGCTTTGTGTACGCCATCGAGAACATGCCGGCGCCGATCCGCGCCATCACCTATATCGTGCCGGCTCGGTATTTCGTCACCATCATCAAGGGCATCTATCTGAAAGGAGTGGGGATCGGTGTTCTGGCGGCGGAGATCGCGTTTCTGGCCGTCTACGCGGCCCTCATCTTCGTCGCCGCCACCCGCGTCATGCGCCAAAAGGTAGTTTGAACCACCAAGACACCAAGCTTTGTGTCTTGGTGTCTTGGTGGTGAGTTAACGGTCATGTGGAAACGGATTCTTGAAATCGTGCGAAAGGAGTTCCGGCAGGCGCTCCGCGAGCCGCGCATGCGCGTCCTGCTGTTCGGGCCGCCGCTGATTCAGTTGATCATCTTCGGCTACGCGGTGAACCTGGACGTGGAGCGCACCGGGATCGCCTGGATGGACCAGGATCGCAGCCTGGCCAGCCGGGAATTGCTGGCCGAATTCACCTCTTCCCGGCATTTCCAGGTGGTGGCCGCTCCCGCCGGCGAGCAGGACGTCCGGGACGTGCTCGACTACGCCCGTGCGCAGGGTGTGGTGCGCGTGCCGCCCGGTTTCGGACGTGACCTCGATGCCGGCCGCACCGCCACCGTGCAGATCCTGCTGGACGGGTCCAATTCCAACACCGCTTCCATTGTCTCCGGCCAGGCCGCCGGCGTCGTTGCCGGCTACGCCGGGCGGGTGCTGGGCAACCGGCAACGCGCCGCGCTGGTGGCCGCAACCATGAATACCGGCCAGCCGGCCGCCATTCGCATGCCCACCCTGCGCGCCCGGACGCGAGTCTGGTTCAACCCCGATCTGCGCAGCCGCAATTTCTACGTGCCCGGCGTGGTGGTCAACATCATTACCCTGGTCACGCTGATGCTGACCGCCATGGCCATCGTGCGCGAAAAGGAAATCGGCACCATGGAGCAGCTCATGGTGACGCCGATTCAGCCCCTGGAGCTGATGCTGGGCAAGATCCTGCCGTTCGGCGTGGTGGGGATGCTGGACGTGGCCCTGGTGACCGCCGGCGCCCTGCTGGTGTTTCACATCCCGTTCCGGGGCAACGCGCTGATGCTGCTCGGCGCCGCCATGCTGTTCCTGCTCACCACTCTCGGCGCCGGGCTCTTCATTTCCACGGTCTGCCAGACGCAGCAGCAGGCCATCATGGCCTGCTTCTTCTTCTTCGTGCCGGCCTTCATGCTCAGCGGCTTTGCCTTTCCGATTCGGAACATGCCCTTGCTGGCCCAGGCCATCAGTTTTATCGATCCCGTGCGCTGGTTTATGGAAATCGTGCGCGGGGTCTTCTTGAAGGGAATCGGCATTCGCCTGCTGTGGCCGCAAATGCTGGCGCTGTTGATCATCGGGACAATCGTTTTGAGCACCAGCGCGCTGCGCTTCCACAAGCGCCTGGATTAGTCAGGTGCCAGGTGCCAGATCCTGCCTACCGCCTACTGGCACGCCACCTTCGGCCGGTTTCCAGCGTCTGTAGTGATTGATGGCCCTGCAACTTCGCAAGTCAGTCTCGCGGGAAGACGCGGTACGGGAGGCGGCGCCGAGCTCCCAGCGGCTCATGGAACTCTCCTGGGCATTTGCTCCCGCGCAAGCGCTGAGTTCGGCGCTCGATCTGGGTCTGTTCACCCAGATCGCCGAAGGGAAAACCAGGCTGGCTGCTCTGGAGCAGGCCGTTGGGGCCTCTCGGCGGGGCCTGGCCATGCTGCTCAACGCCATGGTGGCGATTGGGCTCCTGACCCGTAAAGGCGCCGGGGAAAAGGCGCGCTACGGACTGGCTCCCGACAGCGACGCCTTCCTCGTTGCAGGCCGGCCCGGCTATCTGGGCGATTTCATTCGCCTGCACGTCGAGGAGTTGAGCCGGAACTGGGCCCATCTGACCGAGTGCATCCGGACCGGCGAACCGGTTGTCGCCGTTGACACACCGGAGCAGGGAGTGGCCCTCTGGGAGAAGCTGGTCGATCCCCTGTTCGCCGTGAATTGCGCCGCGGCTTGGCGCCTGGCCGAGGAGATCGACCGCGTCTACGCCGGTGAGCCGCTGCGGCTGCTGGACGTGGCGGCCGGTTCCGGGGTGTGGGGAATCGCGGCCGCTCAGAGGAGTCCGGCTACCCGCGTGGTGGCCTTCGACCTGCCCGAAACGTTGCCGCACACGCGCCGCAACGCCCGCCGGCACCAAGTCGCCGACCGCTTTGAATTCAGCCCCGGCGACATCCGCACCGATGACTTCGGCAGCCCGGAGTTCGACGTGGCGGTCCTGGGACACATCTGCCACTCAGAAGGCGCGGAACACACACGGCTGTTGCTGGCCAAGGTGGGGCGGGCGATGAAGGCCGGCGGCCTGATCGCCATTGCCGAGTTCCTGCCCGACGAGGGCCGCAGCGGCCCGCCGTTGCCGCTGCTGTTCGCGCTGAACATGCTGGTGCACACCCGCGCAGGCGACACGTTTACCTTCGGCGAATTCGCGGCCTGGCTGAAAGAAGCCGGCTTCCACGACGTGCGCCCGCTGGAAACCCCGTCACCGTCTCCGTTGATCCTGGCTACGCGCTCGTAACGGCACATGAGGCCGGTCGGCGGGACGCCGGCGGTACAACAGGACTGCCTTACCAACGGGCTACAATTCACCGAGAAAAAAGCGGCGAACCTGGGTTAGAAATGAGAGGAAACGGGTGGTGGCGTGTACCGGTGTCGGCGCCCGGCGACGAGGAACGCACCGTCACGAAGAACCTGCTCATCAGAGGAGAGTGTTTCCGTGCTCTATATTAAGGACTCATCCAAATCGCCCGAGCAGGC
>Ga0315291_10005317_pt1 | contig 16156 bp, 15 predicted proteins | sample YL17G12_20_MG_FD_203070 | JGI IMG/M metagenome (GOLD analysis project Ga0315291, IMG submission 203070) | Sediment microbial communities from Yellowstone Lake, YNP, Wyoming, USA - YL17G12_20 | ecosystem: Environmental > Aquatic > Freshwater > Lake > Sediment | place: USA: Wyoming | collected...
CACAGCCTCGTGACGAGTAGGAGGTTCAGGGACAAGGAGACCGGCTGGTTCATCTTCCAGTGGCGCCTCCAGCCGGAGCTCGTCGAGGCCTACATCCAGGGGATGAAGCACAAGATACTGAAGAAGCTCGAGACGAGGCTCGAGTACGAGCTGAGCCACGAGTTCTACCACTGCGGCAACTCGACCTGCCCAAAGACGACCTTCGAGGTCGCGATGGAGACCGTCTTCAGGTGCCCCCACTGCGACGAGCCGCTACACAGGGTCGACAACAAGCCGATAATCGAGTTCCTCGAGAAGAAGATATCCGAGATAAAGGGGGACCTCGAGGACTGAACCCGCCATCCAGGGACGAGGCCATAAAGATTTTGAGGACTTCGGGGTGCTCCAACGGGGTTGTGGAGCACTGCCTCAACGTCACCAAGGTAGCCTTGAGGCTGGCGGAGGCGTTCAGGAGGAAAGGGTATCAGGTCGACCTGCCCCTCGTCGAGGCGGGCGCGATCCTCCACGACCTCGGCCGCTCCAAGACCCACGGGACCGAGCACGGCGCCGTCGGTGGCAGACTCGCTAGAAAGATCGGACTCCCGGAAGAGGTCGCGAGAATAGTGGAGAGGCACGTTGGCGCCGGGCTTTCAAGGGACGAGGCGAAGAGGCTCGGAATCCCAGACGGCGACTACATCCCAGAGACCTTGGAGGAGAAGATCGTGACCTACGCGGACAAGCTCGTCGAGGGAGACCACGAGGTCGACATACAGGTGACGGTAGACCACTTCGCCGAGGAACTCGGGGCAGACCACCCAGCCGTCGATAGGCTACGCCGCCTACACAGGGAGATGGTCGAGGCCGTGGGGCCTAAGTTCTGACATTGCCCGCACATGCACCCCCGCCTATTGTTTTATAGGCTGAGCGGTCAATATGTCATGATTCTTCATGTCTGGAGATGTTTTATCGAAGGACGAGAAATACAGGATACTAAGCTTCACGAAGCTCGAGCCGATTGTCGTCGTCGGGGGGAAGGGGGCGACCCTCAGGGACGCCGACGGGAGGGAGTACATCGACTGCTACGCAGGCATAGCGGTTGTGAACGCCGGCCACTGCCCGCCGAGGGTCGTCGAGGCCGTCAAGAGGCAGGCGGAGACGCTCATCCACTTCGGCTCGTACGTCTACCATAACCCAGTGGTGACTGATCTCGCCGTCAAGCTCGCCGAGGTCGCTCCGAAGGGGCTCGTTAAGACCTTCTTCGGCAACACCGGCGCGGAGGCGAACGAGACAGCTGTGAAGCTTGCTAAGAAGTTCACGAGGAAGCAGGAGATAGTGGCGCTCGAGTGCAGCTTCCACGGCAGGACGATAGGGACCCTGAGCATCACCGGCCAGTCACGGAGGAAACGCTACGACATGGGCCCCTACCTCTCAGCGGTCTCCTTCACCGCGGCTCCCTACTGCTACAGGTGCCCATTCGAGAAGGAGTACCCAAGCTGCGGCGTCCTCTGCGCCAGAAGGCTGGAAGACGTGATCAACTATCACACGTCGGACAACGTCGCCGCACTGATAGCGGAGCCCGTCATGGGCGAGGGGGGCATCATAGTTCCTCCGCCAGAGTACTTCAAGGTGCTGAAGAAGATACTGGACGCCCACGGTAGCCTCTTCATCGTGGACGAGGTGCAGAGCGGCTTCGGGAGGACCGGGAAGTTCTTCGCCGTAGAGCACTACGGCGTGACGCCTGACATCATGACGATGGGGAAGGGGATAGCGGCGGGCTTCCCGCTCAGCGCCTGCATCGCGAGGGCGGATGTGGGAGATTCGCTTGAGCCCGGCGACCATCTGTCCACATTCGGTGGGAACCCGGTGTCATGCGCCGCTGCCCTAGCCAACATAGAGACCTTCAAGGAGGAGAGGATACCAGAGCAGTCGGCGAGGAAGGGAAAGTACCTGCTGAAGCGGCTCGACGAGATGAAGGAGAAGCACCCCCTCATCGGGGACGTCCGCGGCAAGGGACTGATGGTCGGCATAGAGCTCGTCAAGGACAGGGAGACGAAGGAGCCGGCGGTCGCCGAGACGAACAGGGTGAAGGAGCTCGCGAGGGTGGGCGGCCTCCTCGTCGGCACGGGCGGCGTCAAGGCCTGCACGATCAGGTTCCAGCCGCCCCTGATCATCGCCGAAGAAGAGCTCGACAGAGCGCTTGAGGTCTTCGAGGGCTCGCTTGCGAAGGTGGAGAAGGGGGCTGCCTAGATTGGTACTGCTTGAGGAGCCGATCAAGGGCGTCCTGACGCTGAGAAACTACGTAAACGGGGAATGGGTCGACCCCTCGTCAGGCGCCTACAGGGACGTCGTGAACCCGGCGACCCTGAAGACGATAGCCAGGGTGCCCTTCTCCAACTTGGAGGACACGAAGGCCGCGATAGAGGCGGCTCAGGGGGCCTTCCCCGCATGGAGAAGGACACCGCCGCTGACGAGGGCCCGCTACCTGCTCAGGCTCAAGGAGCTGCTCGAGGGGCACTTCGAGGAGATTAGCAGGGTCTGCACCCAGGAGCACGGGAAGATCATAGACGAGTCCAGGGGCGAGATCAGGCGGGGGATAGAGAACGTCGAGGTCGCCGCGGGCATCCCGAGCCTGATGATGGGGTACAACCTCGAGGACATCAGCAGGGACATCGACGAGTACGTCGTCAGGCAGCCCCTCGGCGTCTTCGCCTGCATCGCGCCGTTCAACTTCCCCTTCATGGTCCCCCTCTGGTTCTTCCCGTACGCCGTCGCCACCGGGAACACGTACGTCATAAAGCCGAGCCCCTGGACGCCGCTGAGCCAGACCAAGCTCGTGGAGCTCGTCGAGGAGGCGGGCTTCCCGCCAGGGGTCATAAACATGGTCCACGGGGACGCAGAGGCCGTGGACACCATCCTCAAACATCCCGCCGTGAAGGGCGTCTCCTTCGTCGGCTCCACCGCCGTGGGCAGGGACATCATCTACAGGGAGGCATGCGCCGGGGGCAAGAGGGTCCAGGCACAGTGCGGGGCTAAGAACTTCCAGGTCGTGATGCCTGACGCGTCCATCGAAGGGACCGTCTCCAACCTGATGGGGAGCTTCTGGGGGAACACCGGGCAACGCTGCCTGGCCGGCGCGAACCTCGTCCTAGTCGGCGACGACAAGGCATTCAACGAGAGGATGATGAGGGCGGTCACGAAGGCGACCTCGGAGATCAGGATAGGGTACGGCCTAGACGAGGCGACCCAGATGGGGCCCCTCCAGTCCGAGGCGAGGAAGAGGCGGGTCGCCGGCTACGTGGAGAAGGGAGTCGAGGAGGGAGCGAGGCTCACCCTGGACGGCAGGAGGTTCAAGATCCACGGGGGCTACCCCGAGGACTGCTTCCTCGGCCCCTCAATCTTCGAGGGCGTCACCCCAGAGATGACCATCGCTAAGGAGGAGATATTCGGCCCCGTGATGAGCGTCCTCACCGCCGGGAACCTCGAAGAGGCGATAGGGATGGTGAACGGGAGCGCCTATGGCAACGCCGCCTCCATCTTCACCGCGAGCGGCAGGGACGCCAAGAAGTTCAGGTACGAGGTCGCCTGCGGCAACGTCGGCGTGAACGTCGGCACAGCCGCCCCGATGGCGTTCTTCCCCTTCAGCGGGATGAAGGACTCGTTCTTCGGCGACCTTCACGGCCAGGGCATGGACGCCGTCGAGTTCTTCACCGAGAAGAAGGTCGTCATAGAGCGGTGGTTTTAACCCACTCAGCGTCGCGCGCGTGTGTGCATAATCTTATCCTCAGTTCACTCTAATTCTAATCCGTGAACTTGTATGGTTAGTTTTGAGGAGATTCAGGCCGCCTACTACATGGTGGCAGCAACGGGAGTATTGGTTGCGGCTGCTTACTATGTTGTCAACATGAGGGCAACCCTCCAAACAAGGCAAGCACAACTATTCATGCAGATATATAACCGCGTCCAGGAACCCGATTTTTTGCCGAGTTGGAACGAGATAATGCAAACCAATTTCAAGGACTATCAAGAATTTAAACTCAAAATAGTGAACGACCCTTCAAAAATTACATCACTTAATAAAATAGTTGCTTTTTATGAGGGCGTCGGGCTTTTAGTAAAGGAGAATCTTATAGATATTCGTTTAGTTGCGGAGTTGATGTGTGGGGTAACGCGTAAATTCTGGGAGAAAATAGAGCCGGTAATCGAAGAATACGAAAAGGAAGCAGATTTTAGAAGGTATACGAGTGAAACCAAATACCTCTACAATCGGCTCATGGAATACCTTTCTACGCACCCTGAACTTCAGACCTAGCTATTATCTCAATAGCCTTATCCTGAGTTCCACCTGATACTCAACCGTGATTGTATGTATATGTAGATATCATATTGATTCTCTATCCGCAATCGCCTTATTCCAAAGCTCTCTTCAATATTCAGTAAAAAAAATTGGTGAGTATATGGGTAGAGGTGGCGATGGTGGACATGGCGGGGGACATTCATCTAATGATGATAGATCAGATTCAAAGAACCCGAATAATCCCGCATACTGGGCTTCGGTGGAAAATCGATCTGATCAATTGAATCCTAATAACCCCGAGTACAAGGACGACGACGAAAAGAAAGACGAAAAAAAGTAGATCCACTATATCTGAATGTAAGCTGCATTTTGTTCGTTGCCTAAAACTCTCCTCTTCATTATGAATCGGCCTCCCCCGTTAAGCTCTTGGACAATCTCCCAGATTGCGCCGAGAATTCAGCTCAGAACTTGGCGCTAGCGCGCGAATCCAGCCCGAAACTTCTTTGTTCGACTAGCCGGTAGCTTTCTTACCCTTACCCTTTTTCCCTATTTTTCTCCCTCCTCTCACCACACCATAAGTTGAGAATGAAGAATATTAATTAATTAATATTAAGCAGAATCTATGTGGCTAATAAAGAAGGTGCGCGCGCGCAAGTCGACGACGCGGTAAGATACTAGTACTAAAACTGATAAAATTCTAGCGCGTGAATTAGATAACCTTTATTAATAATCTTCGCTGAAGGCTAGTTAGAGGTTCTTAAAATGAAGAGCTACGTCAAGGTCTACGGTCCCCCGCTTCTGAAGGCCATCAAGGCCCTTGAGAAGGTTGCAATTGGATTGCCTGAGGTCTGCATATGGGACACATTCATCGCCTACTCGCCCTCGATCAACAGCTATGAGGGCGTATCGGGCTACTTCGCTGAATTCGGCGTCGCCGAAATGGGCAAGGTGTCGGAAAAGAGGTGCAGCACGATCATTAGTAAATCTGGTGAGAGCCTAGGCGAGCACGACTTCTACTTCGAATGGTTCAAGAAGCCGACGATGAATGAGTTGAATAACCTCATCGAGAAGGTCGATGAGGCCCTCGCGCCCCTCGGTGTTAAGTACACGCTTACCACGAAGTAAGACCTTCAAATTTTTTTCCATTTTCACGTGACCGTATAGTATGCGCGCGAATGTTAATAATTTAAATAGTAGAAAACGTACTGAAAACAAACTGACGAGCCAAGAGATATACCATCATGCCCAATATTATGACGATAACCAACCCTCAGCGGTGGATGTAGTGCTCGGGACGACGAGCTCCATCCTCGGCCACTACGCGAAGCTCGAGGAACCCCTTACACGTCTCTATGGCAGGCTCGCCGAAGGCGAACGATCCACGGAACTCAACGCGGTCCTTTCGGATTACGTCAAGGAGGGCAGGAGGCAGAGGGAGGCTGTCGAGAGGGCCTACAGGGAGGCCGTGACGGACGCCTACTCCGTCGGCTTCCTCCCGGAGCCCGTCGACGAAGCCGAATACCGGATCAAGGATGATCTCCCAGAGAGCCCGTCCCGAGGCGACCTAATAAAAGCGACTGCGGCTCTCGAGGAGACGACGGTCAAATTCCTGAACAGGGCCGCAGGCAGCGTCCGCAGCCAGCTTCCAGAGGTAGCTCAGGCCATGGTCGTCGCGGCGAGGAGGGGCTCGAGGAGGCTAGACACCCTCAGGTCCATGCCGTCAAAATGAGAGATGGTCCAATACAGTAACGATATGTCTCAGAACGAATAGTTTTAAACGTCGTCCGTTTTCCTGTATGGAAGGGGCCGGTCGTCCAGCTTGGTTAGGACGCCGCCCTTACGCGGCGGAGGTCGCCGGTTCGAGTCCGGCCCGGCCCACCATTATCCGGTTCTGTCACGACGACCTGAATTAAGCGACGCGGGGTTACTCATCTTTTGTTATAACAGGTGGCTTGTTATACGGCGAAAAAATTCCATCTTTTCCTTCATGGGGCTTCCTCCCCTATGTTTCTTGAGCGGTTTTTGATGCTGATCTTTGTCTTCTTCAGGCTTGTATCTCTTTCTTAAATAATTCACAAATCAATTCCTTCAATCAGAAACATATAACATACCTTTCAAATCCTAGTAAGCAATCAATCAGAAGACGTTTCATCACATGCGCTTACGGTGTATGATAATACGTGTATATTGACTTATTAGGAAGGTTCTAAAAGTGGGACTCAGGTAAGAGCGTAGGTGAATGTTTTTATGAAAATAATCGTGATCGGCGCCAACGCTGCGGGTCTGGACGCTGCAGTAGCAGCACGGAAGACGAATAGAGTTGCTGAGATCACAGTAATAACAGAGGAGAGCGTGGCAACCTATTCAAGATGCGGTCTCCCCTTCGTACTCAGTGGAAAAATATCTTCTTTTGAGAAACTAAACGTTTACCCTGCGTCCACTTACCGCATCATGAAGTTGAATCTTCTTACTGAGACAAAGGCTACTCATATCAACGTTGATGATCGGAACGTTGAAGCTGAGTCGAAGGATGGAAAGTCAAAGATCCTTGAATATGATGGTTTAGTGATAGCAACAGGAGCAATTCCGAAGAAGTCTCCCATCGAGGGGTCAGATAAGGACGGTGTTTTCACGCTTCACACCCTCAGGGACGGCATGGAGATAGCTAAAGCGATGAAACACTCACGTTCGGCGTGCGTCATAGGCGCAGGATACATTGGTCTCGAGATTGCTGAGGCCCTCATCGAAAAGGGCTTAAAGACAAGTGTCGTTGGGAGTAGAACCTCGGTTTTACCAAGTATTATCGATTCTGATATGGCTCTTATTGTAAAAGAACATCTGGAAAAGCATGGGGTCAATTTCATTCTAGGTAAACGCGCTGACGCTGTCTTAGGAGAGAAGAAGGTCAAAGGTGTAAGCGTAGGTGGAAGTGAGGTAGAAGCAGATTTAGTCATCACAGCTACGGGAGTCGAGCCAAATGTTACATTGGCTAGAGAAGCTGGCATATCTATCGGAGAGACTGGAGGCATAAAGACGAACATGAGGATGGAGACTAGTTTCAAAGGAGTGTACGCTGCTGGAGACTGTGCGGAGACGACGAACCCAATCACTCATAGTTCAGCTCTTCCATTGTTAGGGGCGACGGCGGTCAGGCAGGGTAGAGTGGCTGGGGTAAATGTTGCTGGTGGCTATTCAACTTACCCGGGAGCCCTTTCTTCGATCGTCTCTCAGATGTTCGATTTCGAGGTTGGTGCTACGGGTTTAACGGAGTTGCAGGCCCGGAGATATGGCTTGGATGCTGCCATAGGTAAGATGCGGGGCTTTACCAGAGCATCGTATTATCCTGATGCGAAGCCGATTGTGGTGAAGGTTATTCTCGAGAGGGAGTCTAAGCGCATCATTGGCGGTCAGATAGTTGGAGGCGAGGAGGTCACTCAGAGGATAAATGCTCTCTCCTTGGCTATACAGAAAAATATGTGCGGGTACGAGCTTGTGAAGGCTGATACATGTTACGCGCCTTCTGTGTGTGAGGCATCCGAACCTATGGTTCTAGCTGCAGATATGGCTATGAGAAGGCTATAATGTTGAATTGGGAAGCTGCATGCTTTTCCCCATAACCTTATCTCCCAAATCCATTAATAAGAAACATATCCATAAACTACATTAAAGAAACCTGTAAATGGAAAATTATCATGCAGACTGAGTTATGACACGGATCCATATTCTATGTATCTGATTCTGAATCCTTGTTTTGAATACTGGTCAGGCATCCATATGAGGTGTAATACGTTCCTTAAATATCCTCCAGATTAACCTTTTAAGTCGTGATTATGGGTTGGCAGAGCCATCCGTAAAGGGTGAGACTATACGGATCCTGCACATAGACGACGAGCTGGATCAGCTACGCTTCACCAAGTTCTTCCTCGAGGACATCAACCACTTTTTCAGGATAACGTCGGTCAACACGTCGTCCGAGCTCCTTGCCAGGCTTGACAGGGAATCCTATGACTGCATAGTCTCGGACTACTCGATGCCCGAGATGGATGGCTTAGAGCTTGCTCGCAGGGTGAGTGAGAAGAGTGACCTTCCCTTCATCCTGTACACGGGAAAGGAGACGGAAGAGGTCGTCGAGAGGGCCTTCTCCGTCGGAGTCCAGTACTATGTCAGGAAGGAGGCCAACCCGAGCCACTATCACGTGCTGGCCAAGTGCATCAGCATGGCGGTGGAGCGGCAGCGTGTAGAGAAGTACTTGAGGGAGTGCGCCGAGGCCTTCAGAAGCATCGTGGAGAATACCCATGACCTGATAATGCTCACAAGACCCGACGGGACGATAGCCTACCTCAGCCCCAAAAGCATTGATGTGATAGGTTACCCGCCTCAGGACCTACTCGGAAAGCAAGCGGAGCTCATCATATACCCTGAGGACCAAGAGAAGGTCCAGTCGCTGAAACTGAAGAGCCTCAAGGGGGGAAGATGCTCGAACGTCGAGTACCGTATCATAACGAAGTCCGGCGAGCCCAAGTGGGTTTCCCACTCCTGGTCGCCCATAAAGACGGAGGGGAGGGTCAAGTTCGTCGTCAGCGCCATCAAGGATATAACGGAGCATAAGTGGATGGAGGAGGAGTTCAACGAGAGCGTTGAACGGTACATGACGCTCCTTGAAGATACGCCTAAGCAGATAAATCCAGATAAATCAGTAAAAGATGAAGAGGGGCAGGATCAGGAGGAAATATTCGATCCCTCGGATCACCTCATCAGGTACCTGAAGAACAACAAGCTCTAGCAGGCTTACAACCCTAACCTGTCGCCAAACTCTTTAAACTCCCTTTTTCTGCGCTCCTAGCGGAGGCTGATAGTGCAACCTTTTTCCGAGGCGCCGCCACCCCTCTTGGTGAGGAGGATTGACAGAGAAGATCGTTGGCATATTAGGTGGCATGGGGCCCGAGGCGACGGCTGACCTATTCATGAGGATCATCCGAGCCACGCCCGCCAAGCGGGACCAGGACCACCTGAGGGTCATCATCTACAGCAACTCCAAGGTACCCGACAGGACGCCGGCGATCCTAGGCAAGGGGCCGAGCCCCCTCCCCGAGATGCTTAGAACCGGCAGGGCCCTCGAGGCGGCGGGCGCCGACTTCATCATAATCCCTTGCAACACCGCCCACTACTATTACGACGACCTCACGAGAGAGCTCAAGCTCCCGATCATCCACATGATAAGGCTTGCCGCAGAGGAGACGCGCAAGAAATCCACCGACATAACCAGAGCCGGCCTTCTAGCCACCGACGGGACAGTAGCCAGCAGGCTATACAACGACGCGTTCAGCGAGGCCGGCATCGAGATCATCACGCCTCCCCCACGCCGGCAGGCCGACGTGATGAGAGCGATCTACCAGCACGTCAAGGCCGGCGACCTCGAGGGAGGCGGGAATATCCTCCGCGGAGTAGGCGAGGAACTCGTCGAGGAGGGCTCAGAGGCCATCATATGTGGCTGCACGGAGGTCTCCCTCGTCCTCAAGCAGGGCGACCTGGAGGTACCGGTCATGGACCCACTACAGGTACTCGCGGAGGCCGCAGTCGACTACGCCTTCGGGAGAAGGAAGTAGCTGAGAGTTGGGCGCGCAGAAACCACGCTACATGGTGTACAGGAGAGCGTCCCTGAGGCTGGAGGCATCGGAGAAGACCATCGAGTTCCTCTACCCAGCCAACCTCGGCTGGGACTGTACCAGGTGCGGAGCCTGCTGCAGGGACGCCGGCGGAAGGGAGAGGCGCATCCTGCTCCTGGAGACCGACATCTCAAGGCTCGAGGGCCAGCACGGCAGTGAGGAGTTCGCCGAGCCCATCAGGGGGCGGGAGCCCTTCGTCGCCGAGATGAGGAAAATCGGCGGAATGTGCTTCTTCCTCTCAGACGACGGGTGCTCAGCTTACGATCGTAGAGCCCTCCTCTGCAGGATGTATCCTTTCTGGGTCGAACGTTCAGGCGACCTCTTCATCATCAGGGCCGACGGAGCCTGCCCTGGCACGAGCGGGGAGCCACTCGGCGAGGCCTTCTTCTCAGGCCTCCTTGGGCGAGCCGTCGCGGAGAGAGGCGGCATATAGCCTAACCGCCTTTTATACGGGTTCAACGATTAAAAACGTCATGAACGCCCCAGCGATCCGCGTCATGACCCACCGCGACATCGACCTCGCCCTCAGGCTCTTCGAGGTCGCGGGCTGGGGGAACACGCGGGCCGACATAGAGCGGATCCTCTCATACGAGCCCCATGGCTGCTTCGTCGCAGGTGTCGATGGGGAGGACGTCGGCATAGTCGCCACCACCAGCTACGGCCCCGTGGCCTGGATAGGGAACCTCATAGTCGCACCGGAGGCTAGGGGCAGGGACATCGGCACGGCCCTGACGAGGAGGGCGATGGACCACCTCGCCGCGTCAGGCGCATCATCGGTGAGGCTCGACGCCGTCCCGAAGGCCATCCCCCTGTACAGGCGCCTCGGATTCGAGGCCGAGTATGACTCGTTGAGGTTCATAGGGGAAGCCACCAAGCACGGCCACGCTGGGATAATGCCGATAACGCCGGGTGACATCCCGGGAATCAGGGCGCTGGACACCCGCTTCACAGGCCTCGACAGGAAGAAGATCCTCAGACGGACCCTCCACGAGTTCCCGGGCCTCTGCTTCAAGGCCGAAACCGGGGGCAGACTGGTCGGGTACATCATGGGAAGGGAGGGCTCCGACTCGTTCAAGGCTGGGCCATGGATCTGTGAGCCGGGCCGCGGCGAGGCTGTGGACCTTCTGAACGCCCTGATGGGTGAGGTCGCCGACGAGGGGCTATGGGTCGGTGTCCCCGAGGGGAACGTCCACTCAGTAAAAATATTACATGGGCTGGGCTTCAGGCAGAACCCTTCGAGCCTCAGGATGTGCTACGGCGACTGCAGGATAATAGAAGACGTTATGGGAATCTACGGTCTTGGGGCCCCGGACAAGGGCTAGGGGCGCCTTATGAGGACCCTGCCCCCGACCCCCATCTCAGGCTCCTCTACGCTCCGAGTCTTCACCAAGACTCCCATGTGGTTGGGCATGTGGGTCAGGTCGTAGCCTGCGAGTGTGCCCAAGGGTCTCCCCGATGTGGTTACCTCGTCCCCTACGACGGCGAGTCCACCCACATCGACCTCGAAGAAGGCGACGGCTCGAACCCTGTTAACGCCGCCGCCGGGGACCGCCCCCTGCTCGTCGGTTATCATGAGCTCGTGGATCTCGCCCCTCTGCATCGCCCTGCTCTTCGCCTCGATCAGCTTGAGGCCCCTGTCCTCGAAGTAGACGTGGAGGAGGGCTACGACCTCCCCGGAGACCGGTCTTCTGTCGCCGTAGACGTCGGGGGTTATCCTCCTGAAGTCGTAGGGGGGCTTCGCCAAAGTGCTTCTACTCCTTGACCCAGACGCCTTTTCGTTCCTCTGGCTCTGTCATATCGACGTCCATGTAGTGGTGGATGCTCTCACGGTTGACTGATGCGCTCATCGTGTTGCCCTTGTTGTCCATGGCGACGCAGTTCATGCTCCCCTTATCGTGGAGGGCGTTGACGTTCCTCATCGCCCTCACGCAGGCGTCTTTCAGGCTCATCCCGGCCTCCAGGTAGGAGACGATGCTCCTAGCCGTGCTCAGCCTTATGGCGAGCTCGCCGCGTCCGGTACAGGTGGCGGCGCCGTACCGGTTGTCGCAGTAGTTGCCTGCGCCGATGATGGGGCTGTCTCCGAGGCGACCCGGGAACTTGTACGCCGTGCCGCTCGTCGAGACGCCTGTGCAGATGTCCCCTCCCGCGTCGATGGCTATCACGTTGACGGTGCCGTGCTGCTTGTCGGTCAGCTTATCGTACCAGTTCCTGAGGCCGAAGTCGAGGTCGTAGCTCGCATACCATTGCCTTGTACCCACCCCCGGCTCCTTATGGTAGGATTGCTCAAGGAAGGCCTTGTAGGCCGCCCTGCTCTCAGGCGTGGAGAGATCCTGCTTCTTGAAACCCATCTTCTCGGCGAAGAGCCCCGCCCCCTCGCCGACGAGCATCACGTGCGGCGTCACCTCCATCACCTTACGGGCTATCGAGATGACGTGGAGGTAGCCCTTCACCGCGCCGACGGCGCCGGTCCTCAGGGTCTTGCCGTCCATGATGGAGGCGTCCAGCTCCACCTCGCCCAGTAGGTTCGGTATACCGCCGAGGCCGACGCTGGTGTCATTCGGGTTGGCCTCGACTAGGCGTGTCGCCGCTTCGACAGCGTCTATCGCGGATCCGCCTTTCCTGAGGATCTCGGCTCCGGCGTGGAGCATGTCCCTGGAGTTGGCGGTCCCGATGATGAATGGCTTGACCTTAGCCATGATCCTTCACTCTTATTCGGTGTGTCTTCGTCGTATAAAAAACGATAAGAAGACTGTGGAGGGGGGTGAAAATGTAATTTTTACGAAAATTTTGGGGGTATGTAGGCCCAAACAGGGGATCTGGTTGACACGGTCGTAATAACTGTGGTTCCCGGCTCATTGCTTGTGGTTCCCATTCTGTAGGATCTCCATCACCTCGTCGACGAGCTGGAAGTACCTCTCGTCCCTCCGGTGCTCATACCTTGGGCGGGGGACGTCTATCTTCACCTCACCGATGATCCTCCCAGGCCTGGGGGACATGACTATGACGCGGTCCGCCACGTAGACGGCCTCCTCCACGTTGTGGCTCACCATCACGACGCTGTTCGGCGGCTCATCCCTCTTCCTCCAGATGCTGAGGACGAGGTCACGTAGGGTCTTCGCCGTCAGTTCGTCGAGGCTGGAGAACGGCTCGTCCATCAACAAGATCTCCGGCTTCAGGGCGAGGGCTCTGGCGATGCCGACGCGCTGCTTCATCCCCCCGGAGAGGTCATGGGGGTAGGTGTCCTCGAAGCCGTCGAGGTGAACCATCTTGAGGTACTCCATCGCCGTCTCAGCCCTCTTCGCCTTGGGGACGCCCAGCACCTCGAGGGGCACCTCCACGTTCTCCAGCGCCGTCTTCCAGGGCAGGAGGCCGAACAGCTGGAAGACCATGGCCACCTTAGGAGTAGGCCCCTTAATGGGCTTATCCTCGAATAGGACCTCGCCCGACGTTGCGGTCTCGAGCCCCGCGATTATCCTCAGCATCGTCGACTTGCCGCAGCCCGAGGGGCCGACGAGGCAGACGAACTCGTCCTCAGCGATGGTGAAGTTGACGTCATCGAGCGCGACGGTCTCCTTATGGTCCTCGACGAAGACCTTTCCGATGTTCCTGACTTCAAGTGCTAGCATCTTCTAGACCTCCACCTTGAACTTCTCGAACTTCCTGAGGAGGCGCCTCCAGATCAGGATCTCCATCCCCAGAACTATCACCGAGATCACGACGAGGATGAAGACAAGGAGTATCGTGTTCCCGTAGACGTAGCCGGCCTCGTCGAGGAAAGAGCCTATCCCGGGGACGGAGATGGCGGGGACGCCGGGCTCGGTGGACGGGAGGTACTCGCTGAATATTATCGTGTTCCACCCCGTCCCCCAGCTCAGTATGCTCCCCGTCACGATCGCCGGGAGGATGCTTGGGACTATTATGTGGGTGATCCTCTTGATCCCCTTGAAGCCGAAGAGGTTGGCGACCTCCTTGATGTCGGTCGGGATGTTCTTCACGGCGCTCGTTATGTTGATGAACATGTACCAGATCATGTCCAAGACCAGCATCATTATGCACGTGATCTCCAGAGCAATCCTCTCGGAGCCCACCAGCGGCGTTATGCCCAGGTATATGACGGGAAAAAGTGCCAGGATGGGCACGCCCTGACCCACGTCGTAGATCGGGTAGATGATCGAGGCCGCCAGCTTATTCTCTGCCGCCAGGACGCCGAGACCGATGGCTATCACCAGCGAGATGAGGTACGCTGTAGTGAGCCTCCCCATCGTGAGGACCACGAGCAATGGCATCGTCGCTGCCCTCTCGCCTGGCGGCGCGGAGAAGGCCTCCTTGATCATCTGCATGGTGGGTAAGCGGTGGAACTCGCCGGAGACGATGTAGAGGATGATCACAAGGGCGGCGACCCCCGCTGTGATCCTCTCCTGCCTGGAGTACTTCTCTATCCGCTGCCAGATGGCGGAGAAGGCCTTCGGCGCCTGTATGTTGCGGAAGTCAAGCCAACTCTGCCCCTGGCTCCCGAGCTTCCCGACCCCGGATAAGCCGATGTGGATGATGGGCTTGAAGGTGCCCATGTTCGCCCTCTCCATCAGCTTGTGCCACGTGAGGCTGTTAACGACGATGACGAGGGTGGTGATGAAGACGAGGAGGATCACAGCCATGTTCATGTCCTTCCACTCGTAAGCCGCCTTCGCGAGGAGCATCCCGACGCCGCCTGACGGCGGGACGACGACGGAGCTCTTGTACTGTATGTACTCGGCGGCGATCATGAAGAACCAGCCGTCGCTCCAGGCGAGGTTCGCGCCTGCGATGATGGCTGGGGTTATAGCCGGGATCACGACGTGCCTGGTGTATCTCCACCCTCTTATGCGGAAGCTGTTCGAGGCGTCGATCACGTTGGTCGGGATCGCCTTCACTGCGCCGATGACGCCGAAGAACACCGCCCAGGCCATTGAGGTGAAGAGGAGGAGGATTATCGAGAGCTCTATGCCGAATGCGCCCCAGCTGAAGAGGAACCCGATGACCAGGGGGAAGTAGCCGAGGATGGGGATCGACTGGAGGAGGTCGACGATCGGCGTGATGATTATAGACGCGGTCCTGTTCGTCGCCGCCAGGATGCCGAAGGAGACGCCCCAGAGGACGGAGATGACGAGGGTGACGAATATCCTCGTGACAGTGCTGAGGGCGTGGAACGGGAGGCTCTTGACCTCGGGGTAAGGGGATACATTCCCGATTAGGACTGCCAAAGCGACGACGAGGGCGAAACCCCCGACGGCTTTAAGGACATATCCCCTCACAACCTACACGCCTTCCCCACAACCTAACAGGGAAGCCCTGCTTAGTCCGGTTTAAAGATTACCTTAAAAAAGGAGTGCAGCAGGGCATTTTCAGCCCACTCCGCCACCTCTTGGACCTAGAAGCCTTAAAAAATCCCGTCGGTGGATTAAGTGTGACTTGCATTGAGCGGCGGGATGTGGGCGGAAAAGTACAGGCCGAAGACACTCGACGAGATCACCGACCAGACCGAGATAGTCTCCAGGATGAAGAACTTCGTCAAGGAGAGGAACCTACCCCACCTCCTCCTCGTCGGTCCCGCGGGCGTGGGGAAGACGACGAGCATCCTATGCCTCGCCAGGGACCTCTACGGCTCAGGGTACCAGAACTTCATCCTGGAGCTGAACGCCAGCGACGAGCGCGGCATAGACGTCGTCAGGGAGAAGGTGAAGAACTTCGCACGCACCGCCGCGATAGCGAGCGAGGTGCCATTCAAGATACTGATCCTCGACGAGGCTGACAGCCTGACGTCGGCCGCCCAGCACGCCCTACGCCGCACCATGGAGATCTACACGAGGACCTGCCGCTTCTGCCTGATAGGCAACTATAGCGAGAACATCATAGACCCCATCCAGAGCAGGTGCAGCGTCTTCAGGTTCAGCCCGCTGCCCGAGCAGGAGACGAAGAACTGGCTGAGCAACATCGCAGAGAAGGAGGGCGTGAAGCTCCTCCCGGAGGGGCTCGACGCCACCTACGAGGCGAGCCAAGGCGATTTAAGAAAGGCGACGAACCTCCTGCAGGCGGCCGCGGCCACAGAGGGCGGCGAGGTGGACGACGTCGTCATCTACAGCGTCCTCGGCAAGGTGAGCCCTGAGCGGATACGCGAGATGATCAAGCTGGGCCTCAAAGGCGACTTCCTTGAGGCGAGGGAGATCCTCCGCAGCCTCCT
>Ga0315291_10005318_pt1 | contig 16155 bp, 11 predicted proteins | sample YL17G12_20_MG_FD_203070 | JGI IMG/M metagenome (GOLD analysis project Ga0315291, IMG submission 203070) | Sediment microbial communities from Yellowstone Lake, YNP, Wyoming, USA - YL17G12_20 | ecosystem: Environmental > Aquatic > Freshwater > Lake > Sediment | place: USA: Wyoming | collected...
TCCCTGAAGAGAGACTAACTTACCAGTTTCATCAAAACTGAAAAAGATATGAAAAACTGATTCAGTCTTCTCAGTGCAGGCGGAGCTGGTGTTAATTTTAATCCCCATTACATAATCGCCGGGTTTTTCCGCTTTAAAACTGAATTTACCCTCATAAATATTTCCCTTCTTAACTGGAGGATTCCATCCTGGCTCTATTTCGCTACATTCAAAAGCTCCTGTTACATCCCCCTTATGATAAGCTCTCAAAATACTTATTACTGGCGTCTGATAGCAGAACTGGTGTGCTTGTAATTTAAGAATAACTGTTGTGGTTTTACCCAATTCAGGTAAAGATTCAAAGGTTATCAAAGCTGAATAAGGGTAAAGCTTAATCTCATCTTCGTTCAACTGAAGTCCCCATTGATAATTAATCGTATGTTCGATATTTTCTTCTCCATTAAGCAAGTTAGAAGAAAATAGCCATAGGTTAATCGTTAATAACATAAATCCATATTTAAACATTTTCATGTCACCTCCAGATTAATCTTTCCCAATCTTGAACTTTTAAGCATACTTTCTTTTCTTCCTCCGCCCGGGCCCACGCTACCCGGGCGGAGTTTTCATAACCAAGAAAGAAGCACAAGAAGGAGTAAAAACCTGTGAATAGTTTAGCAATAAGTGTGCCAGGTTAGTTGTTTTCAATTTCGAGGCTACTTAACTCGTTGAAAAAGAAAGAAGTAAGTTCCTAAACTATCTATTAGGTGTTTTGTTCAGGAAATAAAAAAATCACCAAAAATGGTGAGTGAAAAATGGAGGTTTGAAACTATCTTTTTGTGGGTGAAAAACTTACATCAATCACCAAAAATGGTGAGTCGTTCACCTAATTTGGTGATTTAATATTATACTTCTTTATTTTATTCTTGAGAGTAGTCCAGGGAATACCTAATAATTTCGCTGCCTTGATTATTATCCCATTAGAATCTTTCAATGCTTTTATAATCTGTTCCTTCTCATATTCAGCCAACTTGGAAGATAGAGAACTTTCTTCTGGTTGAAAATGACAGTCAGCATCAAAATTATTTACAGCCATCTCTTTTTCTCCTAAAGCAATAAACCTTTTAATCTCATTCTCTAACTCTCTTATATTCCCGGGCCAGTTATAGTTTAAGAAAATCTCTAAAGGTATCTGAATATCAGTTATCGAGAAGACTTTACTACAATATTCTATCAACAACAGTATATCCTCTTTTCTCTCTCTTAGAGGTGGTAAAACGAACTTTATACAATACAAGCGATAATACAAATCCTCTCTGAACCTGCCTGATTTTATTTCTTCTTCTAAACTCTTATTTGTGGCTGAGATTATCCTGAAATCTACTTTTCGAGATTTAGTTTCTCCTATTCTGGTTAATTCCTTGTTCTCTATTGCCCCTAATATCTTCGCCTGTAAAAATAAAGGCAGGTCTGCTACTTCATTTAGAAATAAAGTCCCGCCATCTGCTTCCTCTAATAACCCCTTCTTATCATAAGAGGCTCCAGTAAATGCTCCTCTTCTGAATCCGAATAGCTCACTCTCTAACAAATCCTTAGGAATAGCGGCACTACTGACCATTACAAACTCTTTATTTTTCCTGTTACTCTCATAATGAATACACTTTGCCAATAAATCTTTTCCTGTTCCGGTTTCTCCCTCTATCAAAATGGTCATATCTGTATCTTTTATCCTCTTTGCTTCTTCCAGTATATCCAGCATCTTTTTGTTCTGAGTAATAATCTGAGAAAAGGTATATTTTGTTTCGGGATTTGATACCTCAAGCTCTCCATTAAATTTTGTTAGCTTATTTCTGAATTCCTTAACCAGACTCAAATCTTTTTCCTCCCCTAACTCTCTGAAAATCTTCTCTGCATCTTTAAGAAAAAGACTCGTATTCTCGTATTCGTGTTTCTCAAAAAATAGATTAGATTGGGCTAATTTGATTAATCCAAGATGATATTTTGACTCTAACTCTTTGAATATATCCTCAGCCCTACCTAAAAACTTCATCCGCTCATAATAATCATAACAATTAGATTTTCCCGCCTCTAAATAGATTTTGGCTAATTCATATTTAGTGTTTATCTCCTGAAAGATAGAAATACTCTTGTTGAAATTCTCCTGTGCTTTTTTCTTATCATTCCTAACCGTATAAATCTGACCAAGAATACGATAACAGGCAGATTCCTCAATTCTCTCACCTAAGGATTTACTAACCTCTAATGCTTTTTGACAAGAGCTAAATGCCTGGTCATATTCTTTTTTAGCCAACTGCAGGTCAGCCAAAAGACGATAAGTCTGGCTGATCATATCACCTTCTGGGGCTCTTTTCCCCATCACTTCAAGCACTTTTTTATAATGATTTTCTGCTAACTGGTAGTCCCCTTGAGTAAAAGCCAATTCTCCTGAATATTCATGATAAATGGTTAGCTCACGCACACAGTTGTTCTTTTGAATCAGAGATAAAGATTCTTCATAGAGTTTTTTTGCTTTTAAAAACTCTCTTTTCAGAAAATAGATATACCCTAAGGAAAGAAGTCCTTTGCATAAATTAACCTCATTCCCCGCCTGTCGATTCAATCCTGTGTTTAAAAGCAAATTCCTCTCTGCCTTTTTCCAGCTTCCAATCATCGTAAAACTTTGTCCTAAATTCCCGTAAAGAAAAGCTTTTTTCTTGGAATCTCCTAATTTATTTGCATAGAGGAGTGCATCCTGAAGATATTCTATCGATTTAGAATAGCTTCCTCTAATAGCCTCTATGTTAGAGAGTCGACTAAGACAACTAATGACTCCCTCAAGGTCATTTAACCTCTTATAACCAGTTAAGGCATCTCTTATCTCTATCTCTGCAGATTTGAGATTACCCATGGCTATAGAAATTAAACCCAAGAGAAACTGTATCTGGGCTATCTTTAGCTCATCGTGTAACTCAATGAATATGGAAATAGCTCTTTGACCTGTTTCTAAAGCCTCCTCATAACTCCCGAAATGTCGTAAAACTTTAGTAGCAGAATAATAAAAATGCCCCACCTCTTCTGTAAATGGTTCTTCTGGCAAAGAAAAAGAACCTAACTTACCAGTGCTCTGAACCTCCCTGATCTGAGCTAAGGCTGTTATATAATCATTATCCTTAATTAGCTTTTCTATTTCCTCAAACTGATGAGTTAAACCCACCTTTGAGTTCTTTAGATTATCACTCATCTTGTTCTTTAACCCCGATTGTTAATTTTTTTGCTGAATCATCCACTTTGGTGGAAGTCTTGGTTGTAGTTTTATCAATAAGCATTAATATTGGAAGATTCTGAATATTAGGAATTAAGATGAATTTTATCGTAGAGGGATAATTAGTTATGGTTTGTGGAATTACAGGTGCCCTTTCCATATCTTGCTCTGGGCGTCCATAAAGTTTAGCTCTTTTTGCATCCACTGCCCAGGAGGAGGTGATAAAAAACAAAAGAAGCACCCCCACCAAAAGCCCTAAAATAAGTTTCTTTTTCATTATTTTCTCCTTTCAGGCAAGTAATTAAACAAATCTAAGGTTATTACAGCATTAAAATAAGATATAAAAAGGATTTGTCAAGGAGAATATTTGAGTCTATCCCGAATTTTCAGTAGGGTTTCTGAATCTAAATGCATACTCACTTTTTGTAAAAAATCAGTATGCACTCGTAAGATTTTGTGGAATGACGCAAAAAGTTACTATATTTTAATCTAAAGATAGTCAACGACTTGATGCTTTTACCTTAAAACCAGCATAGAAATTTTTAAAAATTTTGTGAGATTTGATTTTTAATCCAATCATAAATTGATATAAGTCTATGGTAATATTAAAGAATGAGAAAAGCTATTTTTGGGTATGATATTTGAATATATAAAATGGGTTTTTATGTCCTGAAGGTTTTAAAGACCCTTAGATTATTGTTGTATAAGTGGAGCTTTAACTTAAATTTAGGCTTGACAAATTAACTTTTTAAGTTAAAATAATACTAAAGTGGTATCTTTTTGTTCAAGGATTCATAAGAAGATTATGAGGTTTTGGCAATGGATAGTCGTTCCTTAAAATTTGAAAGAGTTTTTAATTATACCCTGATCGGCATTCTGATTGTTCTGGGACTTTTGGTAATTTCGGGCGTGTTCAGAATGGATTCAAATTTTCGTATAATATTTGGCGGGATTATACTAGTCTATGGGTTTCTAAGGTTTTTGCTTTTAAGGAATAAATATAGAAAAGAGCAAATAATTGAGGAGAAGAAAGAGTAAAACTAATATTATGTAAAATAAACACTTGACAACGAAAGGCTATATGATATTTTTAGACTTTTTAGGTAAGGGTCGGATGAGGAGAAAAGAGATGATTTATCGGATCTGGCTTACAGCAATAATACTTTTTTTAACCCTCTATACTACGGCTGGATGTCAGGATCTGGATAGCGGGAAAAAAGCTTACCAGAATAGGGATTACGATAAAGCAATTGAACTACTGAAAGCATATTTAGAGAAAAAGCCACTTGATGCTGAGGGGTATTACTATTTAGGGAACTGCTATTTTGAAAAGGAGCTGTGGGATGAAGCTATCCCTCAATATCAGAATGCCATCGACCACAAACCAAAATATTACGAAGCTATCTACAAGCTTGGCTTAACTTATCTGAATAAAGGTTCTTACGAGCAGGCTCTGCAAACATTTAATCAAGGACTAGAGACAAAAAAGAACTCAGGTGATTTTCTGAACGGAATAGGTTTGGTGCAGATAGCTCAAGGCAAATTAGTGGAGGCAGATCTAAGTTTTCGTTCAGCCATATCAGCGGATCCTAAAAATCCTGAATTTTATAAGAATTTAGGAGATGTCAATTTAAAAAAAGAGGTCACCTCCATTGCAATCGAGGAATATAAGAAAGCTTTAAGCCTGGATTCCAACCGGGCTGAAGTGTATTACAGTTTAGGAAAAGCTTATCTTTTGCAGATGGATTTCAATTCTGCCGCAGATGCCTTTAAAAAAACCGTAAAATTAGAACCGAAATTCAAATCGGTTTATACCGACTTGGGGAATATATATTTCTTAGCTAAAAAATATCCTGAGGCCGGGTGGGCTTACAATGAGTATATAAAATTAGATCCGAATAATCCTTTAGCTTATTTAGGTCTGGGAAAAGCATATTATAATATGCATCAACTGGATAGCACCTTAGTGGATTTGAATAAAGCTATCCAGTTGGATTCTAACCAGACTGAAGCTTACTTTTATTTAGGTAAAAGCTACCAGGACAAGAAAATGTATGCAGAGGCAGCTTTAGCCTACGATAACTATGAGAAAAGATATACCAGTAAAAATAAATTTGAATGGACGGCTAAAGATAAAGATTTCTTAGTGGATAAGGGTCAGGTGCATTATTATTTAGGTGATTCTCTAAATCTGGAGAAGGCGGTGAATTATCTCGTCTTAGCCGTCGGGTTAGATTCAAATTACAGTGAATCTTATTCTTATCTTGGTTTAACTTATTATCAGCTCAAAAAATATTCAGAGGCAATCCCTGCCCTGAAAAAGAAAATTGAAATGGATTCCACCAGCTTTAACAGCTACCTTAATCTGGCTTACTGTTATGTGAATATGAAGCAGTATAAGGAAGCTTTAGAACCTTTGAAGAAGGTGGTGGAGCAAAAACCGGATTATCTTCAAGCTCATCAATATCTGGCTTATATCTATTTGAACGAGCTTAAATCTTATCCTGAAGCTAAGACAGAATATGAGAAGATCATTCAATTGAACCCTCAGGACTGTCAATCCAAAGGTAATTACGGTTATGTGCTTCTTACTATGAATAGAGCTGCTGAGGCGATCAGACCTCTGATAGAGGCAGTCAACTGCCAGCAAAACGACATCTCCTTTAATTTATGGTTGGCTCAGGCTTATGATATCACTAACCAGTATGAGAAGGCAAAAGAAGCTTACCGCAAGGTCTTGAGGTTAGATCCAAAGAATAAGCTTGCCAAAGACCGATTGGCTTTCTTAGAGTTCAACTATTAATTACCGAATTATCCTGAGGAATTCGAAAGGAATAAAATTTAATTTCAATTGTATAGAAATAGAGGAGTGATATGGTAGAAGAAAAAAAGGGAGAAAAAGAAGAGAACCTGCGCTATAAGTATATCGGGTTTGAGGTTTTCTCCCTCAAGCCCAAGAAGTTCTGGAAAAATGCAGAGGAGGAGAAAAGATATTTAGAAGAAACTAAAAAAAGAAAGGAAAAGGGAGAAAGGGAGGAACGAGACCACAGCTTAGTCTTTGTGCCGATTTTCACTCCGGTGGAGAAATGGATTCTCAGCCTGACATCTATCCTGATGATTTTGAGCATATTTCTTCCCTGGTTTACTTTCACCCGCGGAGAGAGTGCTATACGGTACAATGCCATTCAATACCTTATTAATTTTGGAACTGCGATGACCTATTCGGGCTTAGGAGGACCTCTACTGGGACTTTTAGTGGTTATCTTCCTGTTTTTGATTTTAAGCTCTTTTATTCTCGGGATTATCAACCTGATTGCCTTATACAGTAAAATTAACTCAGAAGGCAGTTATCTTCAGAAGATCAAAAAGTCACTTAGACTGAACTTCATCCCTCTGCTCTTGTGGTTAATTGCAGTTATTCTATCGATTTTCGGAATGGCAACCCCGCTGGCAACTGCTTTCGGGGTAAATCAGCTTAAGGATACTTTAAATGTGGTAACTCTGATAAGTATATCCGGAGTTGGACTGTGGATCAGCCTGGGTTGCTGGGTAATGAATAGTATTAAAGCAAATGATCTATAAGTATATGAAGGAGGTATGGATGATATAGTTTTCGGATAGAAAAAAAGTGAAATTTCAACCTAAATTTTAAACTTCAAAGGAGGTATTTTCGTGAAACAATCGGTTTTCATCACAGCGGTGTTATTGGTAGCATTAATATTGGGTTTTGTCATCTGGAGCATGTTGCCTTCCTACCTGAAAGAGGGAGGTCCGCTGGTGGCAGTACTGATAGCTTTAGCGGTGATGCTTGTATCATTTATCTTTGAAAGGATTTTAACTTTGAGAAAAGCCCGGGGAAAAGCTTCAGTCCAGTCCTTTTTTAAGAATGTAATCCAGATGCTGGATAAAGGGGATTTCGATGGCGCCATAGCAGCCTGTGATAAACAGAGAGGCACGACTGCTAATGTTTTAAGGGCCGGAATCGAAAGATATCAACAATTGAAAGGGGTGACTACCTCGGAGAAACGCTTAAGCGAAACCCAGAGAGCAATTGAGGAGGCAAATGCCTTAGAAGTCCCGCTTTTAGAGAGGAACCTGATCGCTCTATCCACTATTGCCTCGATTGCCACCATGGTGGGACTTTTGGGAACCACTATCGGAATGATCAGAGCCTTTGCAGCAACTTCGTCAAGGGTAGGAGGTGTGGTGGATGCTATGCAGTTAGCCAGAGGAATTTCCGAAGCTTTAGTGAATACTGCCGGTGGGCTTTTTAATGCTATCGTGGGGATCGTGGCTTATAATTTCTTCGTGAATAAGGTGGATGCTTTCAACTATACTATGGACGAAGCCACTTATGAGGTTTTACAGCTTTTGAAGAGTAAGGAGGCTGAGAAGTAATGTTAAAGAAGATGAAAAGGAGAATAGGGATCAAAATCGATATGACCCCTATGGTGGATATCGCCTTTCTGCTTTTGATCTTCTATATGACTACGACCCAGTTCAAGCCTCCGGAGAAGAAAACTGTAGCTCTTCCCTCTTCCCATTCCGAGATCAAGCTTCCGGAGACGGATATTTTGACGATAACAATTACTAAAGAAGACTCAATCTTCGTAGATTATTTGACCAGGAAGGAAGTAGAGATAAAGGGGAAGAAAGAGAAGATTACTGAAAGAGTTTATGAAGAAGCTAATCTTAATACGGTAGTAGGAATTATAAACTCCATCCGGGCAAAGTACCCACGGATCTATGTGGTGATTAAAGCTGACAAAGATGCCCGTTACGGGACCATGCAGAGTCTGATGTCTACCATGAGAGATAACTATATGCCACGCTTTCAGTTAGTTACCGAGACGGAAACCGGAAGTTAACGGGATGTATAATGCAATTTTTGCTTAAGGAGTGATTTATTATGGCAGCAGTTGATGTAGGAGGACCAAGTCCTCGAGGGAAAAAGGGTACCGGCTTAAGAAGACCTAAAAGAAGGATAGGGATCCGAATTGATATGACCCCTATGGTGGATATAGCATTTCTGCTGTTGATTTTCTATATGGTGACCACAATTTTCAGTATGCCCCAGGCTATGGAGATCAATCTCCCTCCGGAGGATGTTCCAGTTCCCGTTGCGGAATCCAACCTTTTAACCTTAAGAGTGGATACAGAAGGAAAAATATTCTGGAGCATGGGGGTGGATAAACCAGAGCCCTTACCTGCGGATTCTTTGAGGTCTCTACTGTTAAGAAGGAATTATGAAAAGCCAAAATTGGTGACCCTGATCAAGATTCATAAAGATGCAAAGTATTACAAAATGGTTGATATAATCGATGAGATTCAGTTGATCGAAAGGCAGATTAAGGAGAAAAACGATAAATTTAGCTATCGTTTCAGCCTTGCCCCCTTTACGGATGAAGACGAAGGGCTTATCACCGGGAAGATCCAGCCGAAAGGAGGGAAGAAAAGATGAGAGTCGCTACACCTTATGGAGCTTTTGAGCTCAAGAGAGTTTATCAGAGAAATTTAGGTTTAGCAGTGATTATTGCCGGGTTGATACACATCATTCTGATAGGTTCTTTTCTGCTTTTCACCCAGATCAAAGCGCAGAAGCCAGTGGCTACCAGAGTGATCAGGATAAAGAGTGTGGCTGAATTGGGAGCACCACCATCTCTAAGCCAGAGTATGGCTCAGCAGGTTGCAGTAGCGGCGCCAGCTGCAGCAGCAGCACCATCTGTAGGTATTCCCGAAGCGGTTCCAGATGATCAGGTTAAGGAAACCGTTACCTTAGCCACTCAAAGAGAATTAGGGTTACAGAACCCTACGGTTGCCACTGAGGGAACAGGAAAAGGAGAATCATTAGCTATAGAAATATCACCTGATGAATATCTTCCCACAGCAGACGAGTTTGTTCCCTATGAAGAGGCTCCAGTACCAATAAAGTGGGTTAAACCTCCCTTTCCAGATTTAGCTCGAAAGGCAAGTGTTGAAGGGGTGGTTTGGGTACAAGCTCTGGTGGATAAACACGGCAAAGTCAGGGATTCGAAATGTATTAAAGGACCAGGCACTGTTAATCAGGATATTTTCTGTGAAGCCGCAACCAAAGCCGCTATGCAGAATGAATATAAACCAGCCATCAGCAATAAGGAACCAGTAGCGGTCTGGGTGCAGTATAAAGTGGAGTTTACTCTGAAATAATGGAGAGGAAATATCAGCAGGAGGCTCTTTAATATAGAAAGTCCATAAGAAGAACTAATCATCATTAAATTCCAACCGAAGGGAGGGATGAGAAGATGAGAGTTGCAACACCTTATGGAGCTTTCGAGCTCAAGAGAACTTACCAGAAGAACTTAGGTTTAGCAATATTTATTGCCGTTCTGGTGCATTTTATACTGATAGGTTCTTTTTTATTCTTCTCCCAAATTAAGGCTCAAAAATCAGAACCTAAAAGAGTGATAATAATAAAGAAACCGATAGAGTTAGGAGCACCTCCTTCGTTAACCCAGAGTATGGCTCATCATATTGCAGTATCATCTGCATCTTTCACCTCACCACCATCATCTGGGATTCCCGAAGCAGTTCCAGATAATGAGGTTAGGGAGACGGTATCCTTAGCCACGCAAGAAGAATTAGGAGCTTTGCAGAACCCTACAATTGCTATTGAAGGAGCAGGCGAGAATGAATCATTAGATGTCCAGATATCAGAGGAGGAGTATTTCCCTGCTCAAGGAGAATTCGTTCCGGTCCGGGAGATTCCAGTAATGGTTAAACAGGTTAAAGGAGTCTATCCAGAGTTAGCCAGGAAGTCGGGAGTAGAAGGAATAGTCTGGTTGGATGTTTTAGTGGATAAACACGGCAAAGTCAGGGAGGCGAAATGTTTAAAAGAACGGAGCGTTAATCTGGATATCTTCTGTGAAGCGGCAATTCAAGCTGTATTGCAGTGTGAATTCAGACCAGCTATCAGCAATAATGTACCGGTCGCCTGCTGGTGTACAACTCATATTGACTTTGTTCTGAAATAAGGGAGAGGAAATAGCAGCAAGATGCTTTAATATGGGAAATCAATAAGGCAGTTTATTATAAACTGCCTTTGTTTTTTAGTCAGGAGAAATATGAAAGGGAGGAAGAGATGCCAAAGTTTTTTCGTTTTAGGTTAATATCTTTTTTATTCGTTTTCTTTTTTTCACTTCTCTCAGGCAATGTTATGGCGGGTGAGGAGAACGTCCTTTTACCTCCCTTTGACCAGACAGTAAATAATGCTTTATACTTTGTCTTACTCTCTGCCATCTTAGGGTTAGCCTATGGGGTTTATTTAGCTTTCAAGGTGATAAAGAAAGATCAAGGAACCCCCAAGATGATAGAGGTAGCAAAGGCTATTCAGGAAGGGGCTAAAGCCTACCTGACCCGTCAGTTCAGGGTTTTATTTCTTTTCATCATAGTTTTGACCATTTTATTATTTTTTGTTTATAAAAATATCTACCTGCTTTCAGATGGAACTCCGAACTGGAAATTAGTCTGGGGAATCGCCTTATCGTTTTTAGCTGGCTCGACTTTGTCAGCTATGACCGGTCTTATCGGGATGTCAGTAGCAGTCCGGGGTAACGTCAGGGTAGCTCATGCAGCCAGGACCTCCTTTAAAAATGCCTTAGAGACCGCTTTTCAATCTGGAACAGTTACCGGGATGTTTACTATCGGAATGGGATTGGTTGGGGCAACCGTTATATTTATGATTTTCAAAGAACAGGCTATGATGGTTTTGATCGGCTTTGGTTTTGGGGGAAGCCTGGTAGCTTTATTTATGAGAGTAGGTGGTGGAATCTATACCAAAGCAGCGGATGTGGGTGCAGATCTGGTGGGTAAAATTGAAGCTGGCATTCCAGAGGATGACCCCAGGAATGCGGCAGTGATAGCGGACAATGTGGGAGATAACGTGGGAGATTGCGCGGGAATGGCTGCAGACCTTTTTGAATCTTATGAGGTCACCTTGGTAGCGGCTATGATCTTAGGAGCTTCTTATGCGGTCATTAATCCCACTATTTTTGGCAGGGACTTGGCCTTAAAACTGATTATCTTCCCTCTTTTAGTCAGGGCAGTGGGAGTATTCGCTTCTATCCTGGGAACCTGGAGCGTCAAAGGTAAAGATACAAAAGATTTCAACCCGATGAGACCTATCCAGAACGGGTTTGTGATCTCAGCTTTATCTTCAACCATTGGTTTCGGGTTGATAAATTATTTCTATGTAAAAACTTCTTCAGGTGCTCCGGATATGAGATTTTTCCTGGCAACCTTCTCCGGGATTGTCCTGGCAATTTTGATCAGCTATCTGACTGAATATTATACTGCAGTGGAATACAGCCCGGTAAAAGAAACTGCCAGAGCTACTAAAACCGGTCCAGCGACTACGATCCTGGCAGGATTTTCTGAAGGGATGGAGTCAACTGTCTTAGCCATTATAGCCATCTCTTTGGCTATAATAGTTTCAAATATTATCTTTGCTGGAGATATAGCCTTAGCGGCCTACGGAATTGCTTTATGCGGTATGGGTATGCTTACTACAACCGGGTTTATAGTCTCAATGGATTCTTATGGGCCAGTATCAGATAATGCCAATGGCATCTTCGAGATGTCCAAGGTGTTAGAGGAGGATAAAAATCCGAATGCTCATCTGATAGTGCATAAGTTAGATGCAGTTGGAAACACCACCAAAGCAATGACCAAAGGTTTTGCCATAGCTTCAGCCGTGGTAGCTGCGGTTTCTTTGTTCAGGTCTTATGGTTCCGATATAAACCTGCTTGATCCAGCTTTAAAGTTCTTCGAAAAAGGGATTCAGATTAATATGCCGAGTGCTTTTGTAGGTCTTCTTATCGGTGGGGCAATGCCTTTTCTTTTCAGCTCTTTAGCTATAAGAGCAGTAGGAAGAGCTGCCTTTCAGGTCGTGGAAGAGGTAAGAAGACAGTTCAGAGAGATACCCGGATTGATGGAAGGGACTGGCAAACCTGAATATTTCAGATGCGTAAATATCTCCACCGCAGCCGCTCAAAAAGAGCTTATCACCCCGGGGCTTTTAGCTATCCTTTCTCCTCTGATAGTTGGATTTCTCTTGGGAGTAGATGGTCTGGGCGGATTTTTAGCCGGGACGATTTTAACCGGTCAGCTTTTGGCAGTTATGCTTTCTAATGCTGGTGGAACCTGGGATAATGCTAAAAAGACGATTGAAGCCGGGCTTTATGGAGGCAAAGGGTCTGAGGCTCATAAGGCTGCAATTATCGGAGATACAGTGGGTGACCCTTTCAAAGATACAGCCGGTCCATCACTCAACCCTCTGATCAAAGTGATGAACTTAGTCTCCATCCTGATCTTACCTCTTCTTATCGGGAAAAGCCAGCTTTCTTCCGGACTTAAAGCTCCCTTAGCTATATTGGGTTTTGTTATCCTTCTGGTGGCATTGGTAATAAGTAAAAGAAGAGGAATTATTAAGGATTGAGATTCTCTGTTTATCAAGATGTTATCGGTATCCCCATTTTGCCCCCAACATGGGGATAAATTTTACTCACGTTTCCTACGGATCCAGAATCGGAGAGGGCAAGGTGGGAATACGAGATTGTTTAAATTTTTTCGTAGAGACGCATAGCCATGCGTTTCTACACCCGTCGTAGTGCGATCCTTTTAGGATCGCTCCATCTTGCTCTGGCAGGAGTTGTACTACTGCCCGTAAAACCATTTTGTCTACATTGGTGTAATTGCTAACTCCCGCAGGCCGATAAGACCTTACGGCTCGTAGAGGAGTGAAGCAATCCGTTGACCTATATTGCTGGGCTGGGAGCCCACCCTACGAGGATTGTATGGATTTAGCATTGACACGATCAATGTACTCCAAAATAAAAACAACGTCCCGCCAAAGGCGGGACGCTACACCCTATTTCCCCTCTCTTTTCAAGAGAGGGACAGGTTGGAAATCCCGCCAACGGCGGGGGTGAGTTCTTTACAACAAAGCGAACCTGATCCCGCCTGCGACGGGACAAGCAGGTTCGCACTACTACATTCTTTCCCCTCTCTTTTTAAGAGAGGGTTAGGGTGAGTTCATTGAAACGCATTCAATGCGTCTCCATATAAAAAAAATCCCCTCCCCCGTCGGGGGGAAGGGATTTTAACCATGTCTATCTCAGGTTCAGTTATTTGCCCAGGTCTCTCCACTGCGGGTCACCAAAGAGTCCAGGATTCCTGACTCGTAAAGCAGCTTTGTGAGTTGGATTAACATATGGTGACAGATAGAAGAATCGGAGCCAGTCAATCGGAGCAAGCCCGCCTTTGAACAGGTAGTTAATCGTGTAGATTACATCAGTAACGTTAACTACGTTGTTACTGTCAACATCACCCTGATCTGGGAATAACTCTGGCTTGGGTCCACCTTTGAACAAATAGTTGATCGTATAGATGACATCAGATACATTTATATTGCGGTCCCTGTTGACATCTCCACGGTAGAACCCTTCATGATGCAATTCATCGTAGAGCTGATGGAACCAACCATTACTTCCACCTGGAGCTATAGTTCCAGTATAACTCCATTTGACTATTATTATAATTATAAGGTCACAGTAAGATAACGTGTAGCTTTTGTTAGCGATCAGAATCGATCTATCCTCCGGCACTCCAGAATCATCGACTCCCCAGCCTATATTCTCCATCCAGTATTTCAGAGAATCCATATACTGGCCATCATAAACCCTAGATGATTGGCTAAAACTATAACCAGTGATAGCTTCAGAAGCTTTTGCTGGTGCCAAGGTTATTCCATAAACAGAATCTGGAGCAGCTTGATCCCACATCCACATTGATTGATACTTTGAATTCGTATCGACCAGATCACCCGTTCCACCAGAGGAGATATCAAAATCCAGCCAAATTGCTGGCTGCAAGTCGCTAATATCACCGTCCGCGTCATGGATTACGAAAATATCGACTGTAGCATTACCACAGTACTCAGGACTAGAGACACGTACATCTGGGAATGCAAAAGTATATTTAAAAATTTCAAGTCCAGGGATAAACCGATGAGCGAACACGTTAGTAAGTTGCTGCACGAAGAAAGAATCACCCTGTGAAGCTGCTATTTGGAAACTGTCGTTTACTGGGGGCCCTAATGGGTCAAAAGTCATCGTTGGATAGTAATCTCCATAATCGCAATTCAAATCATCTTGAGAAGTGCCCAAAATAAGGCTTCCCTTATAAAGTCCATTTTTAATCCCAGTATCATCCTTAAATCTAAATCCTAATAGATCAATTCCACCATGGTTGTTCTCAACTTCATAAGCTTTGGCACCGTAAATTTCACCCTGCCTCGGCTTCAGACCAGGAGAAACCACTATCGCCTGCTCCACCTCAACATAAACTGGCAGTAATGGATTGTAAGTTCCGGTATTGGGCAAAGGTCCGGCATTCTGGCCCTGGAAATCTGGCCAGGGTAAGTAGTAATCCGGAATCCAGACGATTCCTCCCGGACTGACTGATGGCCAGGCTACAAAATAGTTGTCATAACCTTCAGGAGTAGCCGGATCGCTTAAGGCAAAAGCGAAATTGGTGTAATCCACACCCGCTAAGGTGACAAAATGTCCACCAAACCTGTTCCAGGTGCCTGGAGGATCTTCCTGCCAGAAACCTAAGAGCAGAACCACATCCTCACAGGTTCTCAGCTTATACTGCAGATACCAGAAATCAGGTGCATAGACTGTGGTCTCTTCAAACCACCAGCCACCCGCAGCCTTGATCAATCCAATGAGAGCCGCCTCTAAGGCATCGCAGTTAGTTCCAAGAACCGGGTCTGTGCCAGCTGCTGCTGCTATCTGATTGATCAGCGCAATCTCATCCCCTGGATTACAACCACCCCAGGAAGGTGGAAATTGACTGTCGACGCATGCAAACCACCAGACTGAATTAGCACCTGCGGCTGGTCCGCAATATGCTGGTCCTGGTACTCCCGGATAATACTGGGTAAAATCAGTCATACCTACCTTGTACCAATAGTCATCCGGTAGAATTGGGCAGGCGTTCTCTGGCCTGTTATAACCCTGAGTCCTGACCCTTATCGCTCCAGAACATATCCCATTTGGCACTACGTCAAACCAGCCGTAGGGTAGACCATATTCAGCGTAAGGACCCCAATAGCTCTGTCCAAGCCTGCCTGTAATATCGTATATCCAGGATTGATAATCGGGTATATGATTCCCGGTTGGACAATAAGCCGAATCATAACGGTCATCTGTATTCATATAAGTCATCACCGCAAACCAGGGCTCATAAAGACAAACATCAGCACCTAAGCTCAGGTAGACTTGGTACGTGCCACTGGGAGGTATCATCGTATATTCCGGACCAATATATATCGGTTCATCAGGATAAGGAGAACCGTCTATATAGGTTGCGCTCCAGATCTCCGGCCGGAAAACGACGACGAAGTAGGTATCACTAGTGTTAATCGCCATCATCACCTGAGTTGCATTAAAAGGATAGATCGGGTAGGGACACGCAGTCATACCATAGCCGTTATTGTCAGGGTCCATAAAGGTAGCAGTCGATACCGCACCCCAGCACCTTAAATAGAGGTTATCAGGAGTGCTTCTATAGCAGCAAGGTAACACCTGATTGCCTATGGTGCAGAAGGTCAAAGGCTCCTTTTCGGCTGCCTCTAAATCCTCAGCCGGCACATTATCTGACTTCCTCTGTTCCAGCATCTCCGGAGTTATCCCCTTCTTTTCCAACATCAGCTTCTGGAAATCCTCCGTCGTCGGCTTAGTTGGCTTGGGCTTGGGTAATACTACCGCTGGAAATGCCTCCGGTCCTGGGATCGCTTCAGTCTTCTGTATCTGGGTCGGCTGCTGTAGATTCTCTTTATTGGTCGCCTTAGCTGTAACCAGTACTGTCCATACCAT
>Ga0315291_10005319_pt1 | contig 16154 bp, 14 predicted proteins | sample YL17G12_20_MG_FD_203070 | JGI IMG/M metagenome (GOLD analysis project Ga0315291, IMG submission 203070) | Sediment microbial communities from Yellowstone Lake, YNP, Wyoming, USA - YL17G12_20 | ecosystem: Environmental > Aquatic > Freshwater > Lake > Sediment | place: USA: Wyoming | collected...
AACAGGCCCACCCCATCTCGGGGACAGTCCTCCAGACACCCATTACCCCGCCTTCCCACAGGACCCCGAGACCAACAATCCCTGTCTCACCGGGGGCAACTCTATCGGTGACCCCTTCGGCAACCCCATCCACTACCCCCGGCGGCCCCCCGGGCTTTACGGTAACCATCTCGCCGGCTCAGGCCACTGCCGGCAGAGGTGAGACCGTCGTATACAAAATGAGGATCGAAGCCCTGAATGGGTTTTCAGAGAAGATCCATATGCAGATCGTGGCGAGTGTCCTCTTCTTCAGCCAGACACAGGATCTCGGGATCCAGGAACCTCCGTACCCAAAGACCATCGAGTATCCCTTCAAGGTACCCGATACCCTGTTCCCGGGAACCACCGTGAACGGGGTGCTCACGTCTACCGGCGGCGGGATTACCCGGGAGGATCAGCTCACTCTCACCGTACGATAATTCTATGCTGCTATACCTGGCAGGCTCATGAACTTTAGTCCCGTCGCATGAATGCCCAGAGGCCTATACCCATAAAGACCCCGAGGACTGATATTTCAGACGGTACTGGCTCAGGCAGGGACCCCGGAGCGGTCGCAACAGGGTGAGATCCTCCCCCCTTCCCGGCCTCCTTCCTGTCCGCGGCCTCAAGACCCCTTTGGAGGGCATCCTTCTGGTCCTGGTAGCGGCCGAGTTTCTCAAAGACCAGGCTCTCGTAGAAGTAAGCATCCACGTAGTCCGGATCCATGGTCGTCGCATTCGAGAAGGCAAGGATGGCCTCGCTGTACCGGCCCAGCCTGAAGAAGGCATCTCCCGTGTAGTACCAGGCATTGAGGAGGGAACGGTTGTACGAGAGGGCTTTTTCGTACGCAAGGAGAGCTTCGGGGTACCGTTCCTCGTTCGTGAGGGTAAACCCCTGTTCATACCAGTCCTGCGCAGCCAGGGTCCGCTCTGCAAACGAGACATTCGGGAAGAGGGGAAGGAGACGATTATCGGGCCCGAGAGCCCCTCCCGCGGGTGACGCCGGAGAACCCTTTCCAGCCGCTGCGGCGGTACAAACACCCGGAACGATGAACGGAACGAGAAGGAGGGCAAGAACAGCTGCCACCGGGAAGGCGGTTCTCATCTCAGGAGAGGTACCCTGCGGACCCTATATATCCCTGGTGCCCCAGAGAGAACCCTTGCACCATGGGCCACTTCGAGGCGGGTATGGCGATCCCCGGCTCGCAGGGACGCCATCGGGATGCTTGATCTCATGTTCTCTTGAAGAGGGCATCCAGGGCCAACCTCGAGAATGACACCATGGTGGGGCGCCCGTGCGGGCAGGTGTAGGGGCTCTTCGTGAGACGGAGCTGGGCAACAAGCCTCTGGCACTGTTCCAGGGTGCAGATCGTCCCTGCCTTGATGGCCCCCTTGCACGCGATGGACCGGCTGATGCGTTCTCCTGTATCCTCGGGCGTATCCACCTCCCCGGAGAAGATGTCCCCCAGGAGGTCATGGATGGTGGAGGCATCGTCCAGCCTCCCGAGGACGGAGGGTATCCCCCGGACAAGGAAGCTATCCTTCCCGAACTCCTCGACAAGGAATCCCCGTTCCCCGAGGAGACCGGTGATACTTTTCAGGAGCGCGGCTTCCCTTGGGGATTCCCTGAGGACGACGGGCACGAGGAGTTCCTGGGATACCCGGCGGGCGTCCCTCTTCTCCGTCACCTGGTCATAGAGGACACGCTCGTGGGCTGCGTGCTGATCGATGAGGACGAGATCGTCACCGCGGGTCCTCGCGAGGATATAGGTCCCCCCGATCTGCCCCACCACCTCCAGTCCGGGAACAGGGCTCTCCCTGCTGGCGATCCCCGTCGGAAGCTCCGTCTGCCGGAGCCTCATATCCGTCATCTTCGCGCTGACCGGGGAGGGTTCCCGGACCATTGCACTCTCTGCCGGTATTCCCGTCGCCTGACGATGCAGGGGCGGGGAGAGAACCCCGGGAGGGATACGGGTCGCGCCGCCCTCCTGGACAGTGGGGGTGAGATCCTGCCTCCCGAGGCTCTCCCTGACAGCCTCCTCGATGACTGCGAGGATCTCATGTTCCTTTCCGATCCGCACATGGCGTTTTGCGGGATGCACATTCACGTCCACCCGCGAGGGATCCATGCGGAGATCGAGAAAGACCACGGGATAGGTATGGGACGGGAGGAGGGTCCCGTACCCGTTCCTGATGGCTCTCAGGATCTGCCGGGAGAAGACAGGGCGGCCGTTGATGGAGATGAGGACCCGTGATGGGGTCTTCCTGGGCGAGAATGGCGTGGATAGGTAGCCTCGTATCCTGACGAGCGGGTGCTCCGCGGACAGGGGGACGAGATCGCCTGCCACCTCGTTCCCGTACAGGTCCGTGATGGCCTCCAGGAGGTCGGGGCCCCTGCCGGTTGCAAGGCGTTCCCGGCCGTTATGGAAGAACTGGAAGACCACCGACGGATGGGAGATGGCAAGGGCCTCCAGTGCCCCGGTGAGCTGGGCGAGCTCGGTCTGGAGGGATTTGAGGAACTTCTGCCGCGCCGGGGTGTTGTAGAAGAGGTCTTCAACCACAACCGTTGTACCCGGGGGTGCACCGGCCTCGGCCAGGTCCAGGATCTCCCCGCCCCTGACCCGGACCCTTGTGGCGTTCCCGCACCCTTCCCCGCGGCAGCGGGTCACCAGGGTAACCTGCGAGACGGCTGCGATGCTCGCGAGGGCCTCACCACGGAACCCCAGGGAGAGGGTATTCCCGAGATCCGAGAGGGTGCGTATCTTGCTCGTGGCATGGGGGAGGAAGGCGAGGCGGGCATCGGCACGGTTCATCCCGGTTCCATCGTCGATGACGGTTATCCGGATGATCCGATGCGGGTCAGAGCTGACCTCGACCCGGATCCTCCCCGATCCTGCATCAAGGGAGTTCTCGACGAGTTCCTTTGCCACCGATGCAGGCCGCTCCACCACCTCGCCGGCAGCGATCTTCATCGCTTCCGAGGCATCGAGGAGGTGGATGGTCGGGGTGCCCTCGTCAGCGGTCATTCCCCTCATCCCCTTCCCGCACCCTCTTCTGGAGGGCATAGAGGGCCTCGAGCGCCTGGATGGGCGAAAGGCCGTCGGGCTTCAGGTCCATGAGCTCCCTTATAACGGTTTCATCCCGGGGTTCCGTCTCCGGCGAGTCGACGAAGAGTACCTGGGTATACCGCTTCGGCCGGCCGGCCCTCCCATCCTCCCCCTTCTGGACAGAGGTGAGGATCTCGGCCGCCCGGTCGGTGACCTTCCGGGGAATCCCTGCCCGGCGGGCGACATGGATCCCGTAGCTCCGGTCGGTCGCGCCGGGGACGAGCCTCCTCAAAAAGATCACGTCCTTTCCTGTCTCCTTCACCGTGAAATGGTAGTTCTTGACCCGCCGGAGCTCGGCCTCCACCCCCACGATCTCGTGGAAGTGGGTGGCAAAGAGGGTCCTTGGCCCGGGGGGTGCTCTCCCATGGAGGAACTCAAGCACTGCTCTCGCGATGGAATAGCCGTCGAGGGTCCCGGTTCCCTTCCCGATCTCGTCCAGGATGACCAGGCTCCGTTCCGTCATGCTGTTCAGGATGTTGGCGAGCTCGAGCATCTCCACCATGAAGGTCGATTGCCCGCTTGCCAGGTCGTCGAAGGCCCCCACCCGGGTGAAGACCCGGTCGATAAGCCCGACGGTTGCATGGGCCGCAGGGACAAAGGATCCCATCTGCGCAAGGATGGCAATCAGGGCAACACCCCTCATGTAGGTGGACTTCCCAGCCATGTTGGCGCCCGTAATGATGAGGACCTGGTCCCCGTTCCCGTCCATCAGGGTATCGTTCGGGACAAAGCGCCCCCCGAGGGACCTCTCCACCACCGGGTGGCGGCCCTCGCGGATACCGAGCCTGAGGCTTCCTTCCAGGACCGGCCGCGAATACCCATTCACCTGCGCCACCTCCGCGAGGGTGCTCCCCACGTCCAGGTCCGCGAGCCCCCTCGCCATGGTCTGGAGAAGGGGGATATCCGCCTGCAGGGAGCCGACGAGGGCGGTGTAGAGCTCCCCTTCCAGGGCGAGGATCTTCTCATCGGCTGAAGCGATCTGGGCGCCTTTCTCGGCGAGCTCGTCGATGATGAACCGTTCACCCCCTGCGGTGGTCTGCTTACGGGTATAATGGGCCGGGACAAGGTGGAGGTTGGCTCTCGTGACCTCGATGTAATAGCCAAAGACCTGGTTGTAGCCGACCTTCAGGGACCGGATACCCGTCCGCTCACGCTCCTTCTGCTGGAGATCCACAACCCAGTCCTTCGTGTTCCGGGAGAGGGCCCGGAGCTCGTCCAGATCCCGTGAGTAGCCCTCGCGGATGACATCGCCCTGCCGGACCATCGCCGGCGGGTCATCAGCGATAGCACGGGTGATCAGGCCCGCCAGCTCGCGGAGATCCAGAAGGGTCTCCAGGCTTTCCAGGATGGACTGGACAGGCCGGGCCCCGCCCTTTTCAAAAAGGGCCCGGATCTTCGGGATCTGCCCGAGGAGATCCCGCAGGGCGACGAGATCCCGGGGGCCTGCGTTCCCGTAGGCGATCCTTCCCGCGATCCTCTCCACATCCGCGCACCTGCCGAGGAGGTCGCGGAGCTCCCGGCGCTTCCCTGCCTCGCTCTGGAAATACTCGACCGCATCGAGCCTCCGGTTGATAGCCTCAACAGAGAGGAGGGGGGCTGCCAGGCGCCGGCGGAGTTCCCTCCTGCCCATGGCGGTCCCCGTGAGATCGAGGGTGGAGAGGAGGGTCCCCTGCCTCTCATGGGTACGGATGTTCTCGAAGATCTCCAGGTTCCTGAGGGTGATGGCATCAATGAGCATGGTCCGGGACGGGATCCTGACCGAGAGCCCGGTGATATGCCCGAGAGGGGAGTGCATCGTCTCCTTCGCGTACTGGAGAGCTGCCCCGGCTGCCCTCACCGCATCCGGGTATGGGTCGCACCCATACCCCGCCAGACTCTCAACATGGAAATGATCGAGAAGTGTCTTTGTTGCCGAAGCGAGCTGGAAGGCTTCATCTCCTACAAGGGTGAGCACGATCCCTTCGGATTTCAGGAGGGCCTTTAAGGGGTCGGGCAGAGCCGACGGGATCACGGCCTCGGTCGGCCGGTAGCGGACGATCTCGGATTTGAGATCCGCGAGGCCCCCTGAGGTCCCGCAGGCCGAGAGGAAGAACTCGCCGGTGCTCGTATCGAGGAAGGCAAGCCCTGCCTGGTCGTTCTTCCCGTCAGACCATATCCCCGCCAGGTACCGGGACCCGATGGGCTCCACCATTCCGGGATCGATGGCCGTCCCCGGTGTGACGACCCGGACCACCGCCCGTTTCACGATACCCTTCGCCTGGGTGGGTTCTTCCACCTGATCGCAGACCGCAACCCGGTATCCTTTCCCGACGAGCCTCCCGATATAACCCTCGCCAGCGTCGTGGGGCACTCCGGCAAGAGGGATACGGTTCCCCGAACGGTCCTTCGAGCGTGAGGTGAGAGCGATATCGAGTTCGCGGGAAACGAGTTCTGCGTCAGATCCGAAGGTCTCGTAGAAGTCCCCGATATGGAAGAAGAGGATGGCATCGGGGTACTGCTCCTTGAAGGAGCGGTACTGTTCCATGGCGGGGGTGAGCCGCTGCTCCGGGTTCTCCCCTCCGTGATCTCCCTCCCGAACCATCCCAACAGTAGTCATCATGCGATGAGAAAGGATTACCGATCCCGGAATTCACCCTTTCACGGGGAATCGTTCTGGATCCTCATCACCATCACCGGACTGAACCTCATCGTCCATATCCTCCGGTTCGATCGCATCGATCTCACCTCCCGGGCATGGCGAGGCTATGGACGGACCGGATAATGGTGAAGGGGCAAGGAGAGAGGTCCTCTTTTTGATCCCGCATGCAAACGTACCCTGCGGAGGCTGGTCCCGCGCACCGCTCTGCATCACAACCTTAAAGAATATCCACAGGGCAACCGTCCGGTGGAGGATGCGTGTGGGAATCCGGTTCGATCCCCGGTCCGGTCGTGCACAGCCTGATGTTCCGGCCCTGAAGGAAGCAGGCGACATCAAAGGGCTGATCGGCCTCCTCTCCCATCCCGACTTCGACACCCAGTGGAAGGCGGCCGAGGCCCTCGCCGCTCTCGGGGAGAGGGCCCCCCGCCAGCTCCTTCTTGAGATCGACCACCACGACCCTGCGGTACGGCTCGGGATCATCGAGGCCCTGGGGGATATCCGCGATCCCATTGCGGTGGGACCCCTCTCCAGGGTCCTTGAAGAGGATGCGAGCATCGAGGTCCGGTGGGCAACTGCCCTTGCCCTCGGGAATATCGGTGATGGCCGGGCAATCCCGTCCCTGGTGGCTGCCCTGGGAGACCCGGACAAATATTTGAGGTTCGGCGCAGCGATAGCCCTTGAGAGGATCGGGTGGGAGCCGGGCAATGAAGATGAAAGGGCGCTCTTCCTCATCGCCAAACAGGACTGGCCCGCCGTTCAACGCCTCGGTCCGCCTGCCGTCAGTTCACTCGAGAGTTTCATGAAGGACGGGGATCCTTCTGTCCGCGAAGCGGTGGTGGATCTCCTCGGCTCCATCGGGGACCCCCGTGCAGGGGAGGTGTGCGCCCTGGCGCTCCGGGACCCGGAGGGAGAGGTCCGCTGGAAGGCGACCCTCGCCTTCCCCAGGTGCGGCATCCCCGTGATGCACCTCCCCATGGGCCTTGCACGACGTTCGAGACCCGGGAAGAGCCCGTTCGCCGCCGCGCTCATCAACCTCTTCTTCCTCGGCCTCGGGTACGACTACCTCGAGCGATGGTACGGGATCCTCATCTTCCAGCTGGATATAATGATCATTACCCTTGCATCCCTCGTATGGGGGCCCCTGCTCCCCTACCTCGCGTCATTCTCCGTATCCTCACTGGTCGCTGTCCAGACGTGGTACTCAGCGAGCCGCATGCGGGAGGAGGAAGGGAAATGAGAGGGGGTCGTCCATGAAGTTTCCCATCCCCGAGGCAAAGGCCCCGGATATCGAGTCCATGAAGAGGGAATCGGACATCCCCGGTCTCATCGGGGCCCTCCGCAACCCGGATATCAGGATCCAGTGGGAGGCGACCCAGGCCCTCGGTGCCCTGGGGCCCGATGCCGTTCCTCACCTCATCAGGAGGCTTCCGACACGGAAACGCCAGGTGAAGCTCGGGATCATCGAGGCCCTCGGGGAGATCCGGGACACCCGGGCGGTCGAACCCCTGATACGGCTGCTCGGGGAACCGAGCGTGGAGGTCCGGTGGGAGACCGCCCTTGCACTCGGGGAGATCGGGGACCCGCGGGCCATCGAACCCCTCCTCCCGGCCCTCCGGGACCCTGATCGCTACGTCCGCTACGGCACTGCCCTCGCCCTCTCAAAGCTCGGGTGGACGCCGGAGAAGAACGAGGATGCCGCCTTCCTCCTCCTCGGCCTGCAGGAGTGGTCCAGGCTCCGGGACCTGGGGCCCGCGGCTGTTCCCGCTCTCAGCCACGCCCTCAGGGCCCATGAGAAGACCGTGAGGGTGAAGGCCGTGGAGATCCTCGGGGATATAGGGGATAAAAGCGCCATCCCGGCCATCATCCGTGCGCTCCGGGACGGGGATGATGAGGTGCGCTGGAAGGCTGTCCTCGCCGGCCCGAAGTGCGGCATCGCGCCCATGTACCTCCCCCGCGGCCTCTCCAGGCGCCCCCGGGTGAGGAAGAACCCCTCCATCGCGGCCTTCCTTAACTTCGTGCTCCCGGGCCAGGGCTACCTCTACATAGGCAATTGGTGGGGGAACCTCATCTTCGAGCTTGACGTCACCCTCACCCTCTGGCTCTTCGCCATCCAGGGCGAACAGACCACGTACGGCCTCCTCATCCCCCTCTACGTCATTCTCGCCGCTCATGGCTGGTACATGGCCAGAAGGCTGCCCGAGATGTGAGGGGAAAGGTGATATCCAGCCCTCCTGAGACCGGCCGGAAACGATCCCGCACACCCCGGGGTACTGCTTTCTTTAAAAACCAGTCTTAAAGGCCGGAATGCAAAAAGGAGATATCTAAATTGATTTCCAGGATGGCCCTTGGCACTTTCGCCCCTCCCGCTCTCAGAGCTTTATGTCACCTCTTCCCTCCACGCTTCACCATGGAGTTCGAGCTCCACCCCTCGGTCACCCTCGAGAGCGGCACCTTCTCGGTCGTGATGGCACCGGAGGAGATCGTGCTCCGGGGGCTGAACGGGACACCGGCCCTCTCCCGCTTCCTCTTCCTCTACGTCTGCGGGAACTACTCCCGGCTCCTCACCGGGATCCGGCGCCGTTCCGCCCACTTCGAGGTCAGGCGCGCCTTCACCCTCTTCCAGCTCCTCACCATCCTCCGGGAGGCGCACCACACCATCCTCTTTCTCGAGCATGACCCCGCCCTGTACGAGGATGCAGGATCCCTCCTCCCCGAGGTCGCCGGGGCCCTCGCCGAGGCGGCGCGGACGGCCCTTGTCGTCCTCTACGCCCCCCGCCCGGACCCGGCCCTGAAGGTCCTCGCCCGTCGGGCCGACCGGGTCTTCTGCGTCGAGGCAGGGGAGAGAGGGCCCCGGGCCGGCCGCGGCTTCCCGCCGGGAGGAGACCAGACCACCCTGGAGGTGTTCGGATGGGCCGCTCCTTCGAGAGCGTGAGGATGGGGGTGAAGGAGCTCTCCGGGCGCTGGCTCCGGGCAAGGCGGGCGCTCCGGAAGGAGGACCAGGTCTACGCCGAGAACCTGGCCGAGATGGCGAAGCGCCATGCGAGCGAGGGGTTCTATGCTTTCGACGACCCCCTCGAGGCCGCCGTCTTCTCGGTGCTCATCGAGATCCTGAAGGAGCTGGACGCGGACGATGTGGATCCTTGACTCGTCCTCCCGGGACCGTGCCCTTGCCTGGGGCTGCCGGGGGGAGGGGAGCCGGGTCCTCCCCGCCATCCCGTCCTTCCTCCTCCACCTCCCTGACCCCCATGAACACCGGGACCTCCTCGAGGGCCTTGCAGGCAGGTACCCGGTGGAGGAGTGCACCTTCTCCACGGTCTACGGCCCCCTCGACGGTTACCGGGTCGCGGCGGGGAGGGAGGTCGCGGAGAGGATCGAGGGGCAGACGCACTGCGCCGCAGACCTCTACAACGTGGACATCCGGCTCGACCAGCGGGCCATGGCCGGGGCCGGCCTCGTCCCCTGCAGCTACCCCGGAGAGTCGCGGTTCGCCCTCGATTTCCCCGTGCCCCTCTCCGTAGTGGAGATGGAGGCCCTGGGGAACCCCTACCGCGAGGGCCCCCTGCCCCCCATCGAGGTGAGGGGCGATGGGAGGGAGGTGCTCGAGGGGAGGGAGCAGGTCCTGCTCGAGGACCTCTTCTCCCTCATCGGGACCCTGGACCCGGACGTGATCCTGATGCCCTGCGCCGACATCTGGATCCGCCGGATCGTGGGCCGGGCGAGGGAACTCGGCATCGGGCAGACCCTCAGCCGGAGCGGGCGGTTCCGGCCCCTCGCAGGGAAGTCCTACTGGAGCTACGGGAGGGTGTATCACAAGGAGCCGGCCCTCATCCCAGACGGGAGGGTGGTCATCGACACGGAGCGGTCCTTCGTGTACCGGGAGGGGGGCCTCCCCGGCGTCCTCATGGCGTCCCGGCTCTCGGGCCTCCCCCCAAACCTCACCTCCCGGTTCACGCCCGGGACCCTCATCTCCTCGTACGAGATCTACGAGGCGCTCCGGAGGGGGATCGCGGTCCCCTTCCGGAAGAGGGACCCCGAGGTGGCAAGGGGGTCCTCCGAGCTCGCCGCGTGCGACAAGGGGGGGATGATCTTCCAGCCGGAGCCCGGGGTGTACCCGGATGTCCATGAGCTCGACTTCACCTCCCTCTACCCGGCCGTCATCGTGAAGTACAACCTCTCGCCGGAGGTGCCCGACGGGAAGGGGAGGGAGGGGTTCCTCCCTGCCGTGCTTGCACCCCTCCTCGGGATGCGGATCCGGTCGAAGCAGCTGAAGAAGTCGTCGCCTGCGTACGCGGGGGTGGACTCGGTCCTCAAGTGGATGCTCGTCACCTGCTTCGGGTACACGGGCTACAGGAACGCCAAGTTCGGGAGGATCGAGGTCCACGAGGGGATCACCTCCCGCTCCCGGGAGATCCTCCTCGCGACCAAGGAGATCGCAGAAGGAATGGATCTCTCGGTCCTCCACGGGATGGTGGACTGTGTCTGGGTCAGGGGGGAGGGGATCGGCAGGTTCAAGGAGCGGGTGGAGGAGGCGATCGGCATCCCCACCGAGCTCGAGACCTACGGCTGGCTCACCTTCCTCCCCCTTGCAGACGGGAACGGCGCCTACAACCGCTACTACGGGAGGATGGCCGGTGGCGGGATGAAGGTGCGGGGGGTCGCGGCACGGAGGGGCGATACCCCGGCCTACATCCGGCGGATGCAGGAGGGGCTCTTCGGGATCATGGAGCGGGCCGGAGACCTGGAGGAGCTCCGGGGGCTCGACCCGGAGCTCCGGCGGATCCACCTGCGCTATGCGGACGGGCTCGCGGGGGCCGACCCGAAGGAGATGGTCGTCCGGAGGCGCGTGAGCCGGCTCTCCTACAGCCGGAGGTCGCCGGAGGCATCTGCCGTCTCAGCCCTCCAGGCCCTCGGGGCGCCCCTTGCCCCGGGGATGGAGATCGGCTACGTGGTCCGGGACGCCTCCCGCTGGCTCGTGGAGGTGGAGGGGGAGGCGACCGGGTTCGACGTGCCGTACTACGAGAACCTCCTCGAGAAGGCATGGGACGAGGTGGCCTTCACCCTGGACAGGGTGCGGGATATCGGATGATGGTACGGCCATATTCCTGGTTTGCCCTGCACCCGGTACGATATTCCCTGCCTTCAGACTAACCGGGGCACCTCATCCCGGCGACGGGCTGTCGCCTTCCTGAAAAAAGAGTTAATGGTTCGGGTCGCTTTTGATGATGATGACAGCGATGGCAATCCCCGCGAGGGAGAGGATCGGGGCAAGGAGTGTCGGGAACTCAGGAACCGACACCGGGGGTTCGTGGGTCTTCATTGCGAATACGTGGAAAGCCGGGGACTCCTGTGGGTGTCCTGCAGTGTTCCAGCACAAATTAACAGATCCTTCAACTTTGAAACCTCCGGCCTGTTCCGCATCACTGAGATACACAAGCATTCCATTGTAGTTCGGGGGTGCACTGATGGTGCCGGATCCCAGATCTGCCCCGTTCAGTTTCAGGTTGGTCAGAGTCGCGGAGTTGCCATTGGCATCCCCCTTCGCCATGACCACGAGGTATTCAAAGACCTTGCCCGGGTCATAATTGAAGGTTATCTGCTTGTTCGTTGTCCAGAAGGTGACGAGACCGGTATCCGGTTTGTACTCCACGAAGAATTCCTGTGGCTGGCAGTAGGGCCAGATCAGGGAGGGATTCTTGTCATCATCCACGATTGCCGGGGTCGGGTTGACCTCCTGGATCCGCATGTCGAAGTTGGTTGAATCGCTCCGCCCGGTTGTGAACCAATCCTTGTTGGCTTCGATGACATTGCAACCAGTCCATCCAGTGCAGGCCTCGGTGGTGAACGCTGCTGCTGTCCCTGCGAGGAGGCAGGCTAAGAGTAAAACGATGAGAAACCGCTTCATGATCGAGACTCCCTTGAGCAAACCAATTCTAGGGCATCAAATTATATAAAACATCTCTCGCATCGTTATTTTACCGTTTTCTTTTTAATAATCTGTTTTAATAACAGGAGTTATTATATAGTATAATGTTTTTCGATAGATTTTCATTACCTATAGATAAAGATTTGTTTCCCCTTCAAACTTCTTTCTTTTTTCTGATTAATAGATAACAGTCTTTATGCCGAGGAAAGAATTATATCTAAATCATTTTATAAGAATCACCGGGTCCGGGCATTGCCCCCTTCCGGGTTATCCCCCGGGCTGAGGCCGTTGCAGGGACCGGGTAATTTCTGCCCGGTTTTCACGGTTTCCAGAGATCCACCCGGTCAAAAACCCTGAAACAGTTTAATACGACAGACATGATACCTTTCCCCGGGGCATCTGATACGAACATCATCCGGGGAGAATCGACCGGGGAATGGGGGAGGGGACTATGAACCGGGCGCGGACCCTGACGGGTCTCGAGATCCTGATCCTCGCTGCCATCGTCGCGGTGGTGGCTGCATCAGCTCTTTTCTGGGAGACCCACCACGCGGGCAGGGCTCCGGGAGGGATCATTCCTCTCTCCCTTGAACCGTCTGAAAAGACCCTGGTGGTCGCCGGCGAGGTGTATGGCTACTGGATCCAGGACGGCACCGCCGGCGGAATTCCGGTGGCCTTCCCCAAGGATTCACTGCCCGGAATCGACGGGATAGTGATGCCAATCCAGCTCCTGGTGGGGTCGGATCCTCTCGATATGGGCTCGGTGAGAGTGGCGATTGAGTCGACCGGAGCCCCGGTAGCACTGCAGCGGGATGACCGCCGCCCCATTGCCCGTTCGTCCTGGACCGTTGCCCGGAAGGCCGGCGTGCTCCCGCTCCACAAAGCCGATGGGGATGACCTCCTCGAGCCGCCGGAGACATTCGGGATCCTGGTGGTGCCCCCCGGGCCGCTCGGGCCGGGGGAGCATGTCACCATCACCCTCGCGCCCTCAGGAGGAATCCCCCTGGTTGTCGATCGGGATATTCCAGCCAGTGTGAGCCCGGTAACCCTCCTCTCGCTGTAGGAGCTGCCCCGCCCTCACCGGCCGGGGTCTTCCCCCAAGATCTATTTCGCCTCCGGGTCCATCTCCATGATCCCGAAGACGTTCCCCTCGGGGTCCTGGCAGAGGGCATGGTACCCGACGCCGGGAACTGCCATCTTCGGGCTGAGCGCCTTCCCTCCGGCCTGCACAACCTTCCTGAGGGTCTCATCGGCGGATGCAACACTGATGGTATTTCTGGTCCCCTCCCTTACATCCCTTCTCGCGATGGCCCCGTGGATGCCCGGTTCGCTCTCCGGGCCAGTGGGGACGAGCCAGTACTCGACCGGGCCTCCCCAGTTCGTGATCTCCCAGCCGAACAGTCTGCGATAGAACTCTGCGAGATGTTCCGGATCCCCTGAAGGGATCTCGAAGTGAATCACCCGGGACATGAGATGAACCTCCCTTCTCCATCCCAGATAATCCTTTCTCTGGCCGGATCCCTTCCTTCCGGGCTTTTGCGATCAGGTGCTGGCGGGGGAGGCCATGCCCGCCGGCAGGAGAAGAAGGAAGGTTTATCCAGAGGGAGAAAAATAGCCCGGTACAGGGATACGGGATGACCGGGGAAGAGCGCGGGCAGGTCACGGGCCTCACGAAGGGCAGGGTCGAGGCCCTTACAGACGGCATCTTCGCCTTTGCGATGACCCTCCTCGTCACCACCCTCGACTTCCCGAACTCGACCACCACCCTCCCGCCCCTCGCGGTGTCAAGCCTCGTCTCCCTCTACTCGCCGGACCTCCTCCACTACGTCATCGCTTTTGCGGTCCTTGCAGGTTTCTGGGTCACCCACCATATCCACTTCTCTTATATCCGGGTGATGGACCGCACCGCCCTCTGGATCAACATCGGCTGCCTCCTCTTCGTGGCCCTCCTCCCGTTCTCAACAGCCCTCGCCGGGGATTATCCCGACACCCCTCTCGCAGCCATCGTCTTTGAGGCAAACCTCCTTGTCATCGGGCTCCTGATCGTCCTCATCTGGAACTACGCGACGGTCGGGCGCCGGCTCGTGGAGAAGTCCCTTGACGAGAGAGTCGTCCTCCTCCATGCCCGCCGGTCCCTCATCATCCCCGGGATCTCAGCCCTCGGGATCCTCCTGGCCCTCGCGGGGAGCACCTGGTCCACCGCGGTCTACCTCCTTGCGGCCCCGATCCTCCTCGCCATCCGGACCAGAGCCTGACCGTGAGAGGTCCTGCTCCCGGAGGAATCCGGGGCCGTCCCGTGCTTATTTCGGGAGAAAATATTTCACCGCCCCGGATGCACCTCTCTATAAAACCCGATGGAATTGGGGTGGTCATGGATGATGAACCTCTTCAAGGGGGGAGAAGCCCCCTGGATCAGGAAGGGCTTTGATCTCCTCATGATGAAGAAGCACCGCGAGGCCCTGGAGACCTTTGCACAGGGCCTCGAGAAGGAGCCAAAAGACCCCCTCGGTTGGCTCGGGCGGGGGATCGCCCTCTCCCAGCTGGGGGATGACCGGAAGGCGATGGAGTTCTTTGACTACGCCCTCCGGCTTGCGCCGGGGATGGGCAGGGGATGGTTCAGGAAGGGCATCTCCCTTGCCCGGCTCGGACGGCATGAGCAGGCCCTCTCCTGCTTCGAGAAGGTCCTGAAGCTCGATCCCGGCAATGCCCCCACCTGGTACCACAAGGGGATGAGCTGCGAGGCGCTCGAACGCTATCGCGATGCCTTCGACTGCTTTGAGCAGGCACTCAGGTTCTCGGACGCACAGGAGATCCGGGAACGCAGGGATGCGGTCCTTTCCCTGATCCGGCAGGGTAACCGCTGATCAGATTGGGGCCGGGCGGGAGTCCGGCCCCCCAATCTTCCCTCTCTTCTTCTCAGGGTAACTGCCTTCACTGGAACCGCAGGGTGGACTGCTCCGGGGAGTCCCGACTCCTCGAGAACCGGGTGACTCCTGTTTAACCTTTTTCTGAGATTGAGATCCTTACAGCTGCGACCCTCCTTCCTGGGCTTCGCCTTCAGCCAGCCCAAACGGACCGTCCCCCTTCGTGTGACAGGACTCGCAGCCAGCAGGTAATCGGAGAAAGTCTTCCCTCAGCCACACCCGGATTCTCCTCTACTTCGAGCCCGGCTTCTCTTCAAGGTCGCACTGGTTCTCCGAGGTCGCGAACTGCACGACACCGAGGAGGATGGAGATGACCGCGATGACCGAGATGATGATGATGCCCCAGACCATGAGATCGAAGTGCTCCTGGACGAGGGGGATACCGCCGAAAATGTAGCCCCCGAGGACAAAGCTCGTGATCCAGGCAATGCCCCCCGCGATATTGTAGAACAGGAACCTCGGGTAGCTCATGCGCCCGACACCCGCCATGAACGGGGCAAAGGTCCTGATGTAGGGGACGAAGCGGGCGATGACGATTGTCTTCCCGCCGTACCGATCATAGAAGCGGCTCGTTGTGTCGAAGTACTCCTTCTTGAAGAGCCTTGGGTAGCGGCACTGGAGCCTGTCGAGCCCGCAGGCCTTCCCGATCCAGTAGTTCAGGGAGTCACCCCCGATGGCCGCGAGGGAGAGGAGGATGCAGATCCCGACGGGATCGAGCCAGCTCTTGGCAGCCAGTGCGCCGGTGACAAAGAGAAGGGAATCCCCGGGGAGGAAGGGGGTCACCACGACCCCTGTCTCGATGAAGATGATGAGGAAGAGGATGAGATAGATCCATATCCCGTAGGTCCTGGCCAGGAATTCCACGTTATTGTCAATATGGATGAGAAAATTGAGGAACTCCGGTATCATGAATGTTCACCGGTTGGGTGGCAAGGTATAAGTTCCTTCTTGAGCCGGGCACCGGGGAGCATCATGGCCTGACGGAATTACCTGTCAGGGGAAGCTCCCTGAAGTCCATACTCTTTGAGAACCCATGCGGAGATCCCGGGACCTGTCCAGGAAGATCTCCCGCTCGGGAAAAAGGGAGTTGAGAAGATTCTTTCTCTTTAGAATCGCGGCTTCCGGTGCTTCGGAAGGCACTCACGACAGTAGACGGGCCGTCCCTCGGTTGGCTTGAAGGGGACCTCGCACTCTTTTCCACAGTCCGAACAGATGGTTTTTGTCATTTCCCTGGGCCCAAAGCTTCTCGGGCCTCTCATTCTTCTGTCTTCCATTGTTTTGCCTGTGCAGTCTTCCTGAAAACTGCACTTAAGGATGGAGAAAATGACTATATAGTCTTTTCTTGTCAGGGGATTCCGGCATCGGCTGGCTCCGGGGTGTTTTTCGGCCGGGGAGGGCTCTCCCGGGGCCCGGCGCTCCCGGTCCGGAGGGAAGAACATTCCAGGAGGTTCCAGAATAGGGGACGGGAGGGAGATGCCTCCGTATGGAAGCTCACACCGGGGGATGAGGGGCGGGAAGTGAGATTCTCTGCCCCAGCAGGTAGAG
>Ga0315291_10005320_pt1 | contig 16152 bp, 11 predicted proteins | sample YL17G12_20_MG_FD_203070 | JGI IMG/M metagenome (GOLD analysis project Ga0315291, IMG submission 203070) | Sediment microbial communities from Yellowstone Lake, YNP, Wyoming, USA - YL17G12_20 | ecosystem: Environmental > Aquatic > Freshwater > Lake > Sediment | place: USA: Wyoming | collected...
CTTCAATGCGGCTTTCACCACGATCAAGAGGTGGTCCAGGCCGGCTTGAACTCCCTTCCCCAGGTGGAAGCGTACGACGCGCAGGTTCCGGCTCCGCAAGGATTGCAGGTCGCCGAGTGCCTGAGCTTGTTTCAGCACCGAGAAGCTGTAGGGCTCGCCGGGTACCGGGAGGTCGTTGCGGTCTTCACCCGTGATGATTATGAAGAGGCCATTCGCCGCGCCTCCCTTATGCAACTGGCCGGTTGAGTGCAAGTAGCGGGGGCCGAAGCCCGACGTCGTCGCCAGTCCCAGCCCGTTGCGCAGGCACATGCGGATCGCCTGCAAGGCCGCCCGGTGTCCGCTCGAGGGGTCCAGGTAGGGCAGAACCGCAACGTAATCGCCAGGTTGCCCGTGGGAAAGGAAAGCCGCAAGGCACTCCGGCATCGTCCGGGGTTCTTCCAGCACCATGGTGCCGCTGGGGCCGGTTCGCCGGGCGGCATCGCAATAGAACCTCACACCCTCCGACTCCGAGAGGTGAGTTTCTTCCTCGAATCCACCCATGGCGGAGAACTGCGCCAGCAGCCGGTTGGTGTTGTCTTTGCTCTCCTGGACGTTGGGCTGGTCGAAAGGATTGATCCCCAGCAACGCGCCGGCGGTCGCGGTAGCCACCTCCCAGCGGAAGAATTCCCGGCCCAGGTCGTGATTCCCCCAGAGCTCGATGCGGACCACCAAGTGGCCTGCCACTCCCAAGTTCCTCAGCATGCTTTCAATCTTCTTGTTGGTTTCGGATGCAAGCTTCATGTACACAAAAAGGCGGTCATTGCCATAAGCCGCCGGTGCCTCCAGGTGCTCGCGCACCACCGGAACCAGGCCCATCCCTTCCTTTCCGGTACTCTCGGCAATGAGCTGCTCCACCCAGTCTGCAAGAGTGTAGAAGCCGGGAGACATCACGAACGTCAACTTGTTGCGGCCGGCACGCGCTGCTTCGCCCAAGACCACTCCGAGCGAAACGCCGGGGTTTTCCTGAGCGCGGCCTTCGGGGCCGCAAGCCTGGGCCATTTCATTAGCTCGGGTGAGCAAAGCTCGAACGTCCACACCTGCCAGCGCAACGGGAACCATGCCGAAGTTTGAGAGCGCGGAGTATCGTCCACCGATATCCGGCTGGCCGTGGAACACTCTGCGGAAACCCTGCTCGTGCGCGCGGCTTTCGAGCGAAGTCCCCGGGTCGGTGATGGCCACGAAGTTCTCACCTGCCTGCTCGCCCTTCACGCGCTCAACGAGGTCACGGAAATATTTGTAGAAGCTCAGCGTTTCAACCGTGCCGCCGGATTTGCTTGACACCAGGTAAAGCGTTGTGGCCGGGTCCGCCACCCTCTCGATGCGGGCGACGCAAGCTGGAACCGTCGAGTCGAGGACGTGCAGTTCCAGGAATCCCGGCGCGGTTCCGAAAGTGGCCCGACAGACATCCGGGCAGAGACTGCTCCCGCCCATCCCCAAAACCACCGCGTGCTTGTATCCTGCATTTCGAACTTCATCAACGAAGGTCAGGAGTCCGTCCAACTGTTCCAGCATCAACTTCGGAACCGTCAGCCAGCCAAGCGATTTCTCGATGATGACCTGGTGCTCGGGCTCTGATTTCCAAAGGGAGGGCTCGCGCGCCCAGAGCCGCGTGGAGAATTTCTCCTCGTCGAGTCTGGCTAATGTGGCGCTGATCGCAGCGTCGAGCGTTGTCAAGATCATCCTCCGGCAGCCGAACGGACCCGGCAATCGGCCCAGGGGCCCTAGCGGCCCAACAGTTCCTTCGCCCTCTGAATGACGTTGGCGGCGGTAAAGCCGAACTTCTCCGCCAGGACTTTATACGGCGCCGACGCGCCATATCGCGTCATACCGATGACGGCGCCGTTCGGCCCGACATAGCGGTCCCAGCCCAGCGGCGCGGCGGCTTCAATCGCCAGGCGTCTCGTGACTTCCGGCGGCAAGACTTCGTCTCTGTAGGCCTGCGGCTGTTTTTCAAAGATGTCCCAGGACGGCAGACTCACCACACGGGCGGCAATCCCTTCCGCCGTCAACTTCTCGAAAGCCTCGAGGGCCACGGTGACTTCTGACCCGGAAGCGATGAGGATTATTTCCAGAACCTTTGCCGGAGCGTCCGCCAAGACATAGCCGCCCCGCGCCAGCTCCTCGGCGGAGGCGTATTTGCTTCGGTCAATCACCGGGAGCACCTGCCTCGTCAGCGCCAGCGCGACCGGCCCGCCGCGCCGCTCGATGGCCACGCGCCACGCCACCGCCGTCTCGTTAGCGTCCGCCGGGCGAATCAACATCAGGTTCAGGATGGCCCGTAATGCCGGGAGATGTTCAATGGGTTGATGAGTCGGCCCGTCTTCGCCCAGAAAAATGCTGTCGTGAGTGAACACGAAGATGGAATGCGCCTCCATCAGCGCGGCAATTCGAATGGAGGGCCGGGCATAATCGGAAAATATCATGAACGTCCCGCCATAAGGAATGAGCCCGCTCAAAGCCATGCCATTCAGGATGGCTCCCATGGCGTGCTCGCGCACTCCGAAGTGCAGGTTTCGCGCGGCGTAGTTCGACTTGGTGAAGTCGCCCAGGCCTTTCAGGTAGGTGTTGGTCGAAGGCGCCAGGTCGGCTGAGCCGCCGATGAGCAGCGGCAGGCTGGGCGCGATGGCGTTCAAGATTTTGCCCGACGCCTGGCGCGTGGCCATCGGGCCATCCGACGCTTTGAAAGAAGGGATTTTCGCCGTCCACCCTTCCGGGAGCTCGCCGCGCACGAAACACTCCCACTCCGCCGCGAGTTCGGGGAAAGCCTGCTGGTACGCCACCCAGCGCACCTGCCACTCCGCCTCGGCACGAGCCCCGCGCTCGATGGCTGCGCGGAAATGTGCGAGCGCCTCTTCCGGAATATGGAACTTCGGCTCCAAAGGCCAGCCATACGCCAGTTTCGTCAACTTCACTTCCTCTTCGCCCAGGGGCGCGCCGTGCGCTTCCGCCGTGTCCTGCGCGTGGGGGGCGCCGTAGGCAATGTGGGTGCGCACACAAATCAGCGCGGGCTGGCCCTTGTGGGCCTGCGCAGCCCGTATGGCGCCCCCAATCGCCTCGACGTCGTTCCCGTCCGCAAGCCTCTGGACAAACCAGCCGTAGGCCTCGAAGCGTTTCGGGACGTCTTCGGTAAACGCCAAATCGGTCGAGCCTTCGATCGAAATATGGTTGTCGTCGTAGAGATAGGTGAGGTTGTCGAGACCGAGATGGCCGGCCAGCGATGCCGCCTCAGACGCCACGCCTTCCATCAAGTCGCCGTCGCTCACGATTCCGTAGATGTGGTAGTCAACCAGTTCGTGTCCCGGCCGGTTGAAGAGCGAGGCAAGGTATTTCTGCGCCATCGCCATCCCGACTCCGGTCCCAAACCCCTGTCCGAGCGGCCCGGTGGTCATCTCGATGCCTTCGGCCAGCAGGTTTTCCGGATGCCCCGGCGTCTTGCTTCCCCATTGCCGAAACTGCTTCAGCTCGTCGAGCGCAAGGTCGTAGCCGGTCAGATGCAGCAAGCTGTAAAGAAGCATCGACCCATGGCCCGCCGAGAGGATAAAGCGATCACGATTCGGCCAGCGGGAATGGCGCGCATTGTGCCTGAGGAACCGCGTCCAGAGGACGTAGGCCATGGGCGCCGCCCCCATCGGCATGCCCGGGTGGCCGGAGTTCGCTTTCTGCACAGCGTCCATGGCCAGGCAGCGGATGGTGTTGATGCAAAGCTGATCGAGTTGGGTCTGATTAAGAACGGTTCCTGGAGTCGCACGATCGGCGGGCAAGATATGAGTCCTCCATCGATGGAGTCACCGGCGCCGGATTCGCGGGCGGCCGAGCATCTTCAGATCCCTTCGCCTGGTTGCCGCCCCATTATTGATGCTATGCCGGCACGACCCGATACAAATCAAGCCAGCGATTATATATCTTTGCCGGACGGGATGGGCAGTGGGAAAACCACTGCGCGAGGGCAATCCGGCATGGGGCTTCGTTCGTCACTGCGTAAGCGGTTCTGGTATTCTATTGCGTTGCGATCATCTGAATTAATCGGAGAGGGAATCATGGCAAAAAAACATCTCGGAGTCATCGGCCTGGGCGTCATGGGCCGCAACCTGGCGCTTAACGCCGCGAGCAAGGGCTTCTCGGTTGCGGGCTTCGAGGCCGACGCGACCAAAGCCCAGCAAGTTGCCGCCGCGACGGCAGGCAAAGACATCACCGTTGCAGGATCGCTGGCGGAATTTGTGGACGGGCTCGAACCACCGCGGCGCATCTGGGCGATGGTGCCGGCAGGCGCGCCCGTCGATGCCGTGTTGCGCGACCTCCGGCCCTTGCTCGGCGCCGACGACATCGTCATTGACGGCGGCAATTCCCACTTCAAGGACACCGAACGACGGGCGAAGGACTGGGAGGCAGTCGGCTTGCGCTTCTTCGGTATGGGCGTGAGCGGCGGCGAGGAAGGCGCGCTGCACGGCCCCTGCCTCATGCCCGGAGGCCACGAGCCGTCTTACCGCCACCTCGAGCCGCTGCTGACCAAGATGGCAGCGCAAACGGATGAGGGCGCCTGCTGCGCTTACCTCGGCCCCGGTGGCGCCGGGCATTACGTGAAGATGGTTCACAACGGCATCGAATACGGCATCATGCAGACCATCTGCGAGGCTTACGACCTGATGCGCACCATCCCCGGCCTCAGTGGCACGGAAATGCACGATGTTTTTGCGGAATGGAACGCCGAGGAATTGAACTCCTTCTTGCTGGAGATCAGCGTCGTCGTCCTGAAAAAGCTCGATCCCGAGACGGGAAAGCCCCTGGTGGATCTCGTGCTCGACACCGCCGAGCAGAAAGGCACCGGCAAGTGGACGGCCCAGGACGCGCTTGATTTGGGCATCGCCGTGCCGACGCTCACCAGCGCCGTGCTCGCACGCATCGTCTCCGGACTCAAGGAGGAGCGCATGGCCGCCGCAGAAGTGCTGCGCGGGCCAAAACGCAATTTCGCGGGTGATAAGCAAGACTTTCTGGCGCGCCTGCGCGAGGCCTACGCGCTCTCCGTGATCGCCTGCTACGCGCAGGGTTTCGCGCAGATGCGGGCCGCATCGAAGGAGTACGGCTACAACCTCAAGTTTGCGGAAATCGCCCGCATTTGGCGCGGCGGGTGCATCATTCGCTCGAAGCTCCTCGAGCCGATACGCGCCGCCTTCAAGCGCAAGCCGGACTTGGTAAACCTGATGGTCGACCGCTACTTTCGCGGCCTCATCAACAAAACCGGCAAGAGCCTGCGTAAAACCTTGAAGCTGGCCGTCGATTATGGAGTGCCCTGCCCCGCGTTCTCAAACTCGTTGACCTATATCGACAGCTATCGTCAGGTTCGCCTGCCGGCCAACCTGCTCCAGGCTCAACGCGACTACTTCGGCGCGCACACCTACCGCCGTGTCGACAAGGAAGGAAAGTTCCACACCGAGTGGGACAAGTAGGTCGTCGATTGATAATTGCCGATTGGAGGGCGAGCTTTCCGATGACTAAACCTTGGGACCAAAACCTATCACGGGTGGCTCAGCGTCTTATCCGGCGCAGGATTTGCTCTTCTTCTTCCAGGATGACGGGATAGTTAGGGCCCAGTTTCCAAAGTCCGTTGAACTCGTAGTTGGCGCTCTCCTGGTCGCCGTTCGCCCCGAGCATCAGGCCGAGCCGGTAATGCGCCAGCGGCCAATCAGGTCTCAGACTTGTTGCCTTGCGCAACTCGGCGATGGCGTCATCGTGGTCGCGATTTCGAAATAGATCGACGCCTAACAGCAAGTGCGCCTCAGCGTCGCCAGGCCGCAAGCGCACGGTCTCGCGGAATGCTTCCAACCCTCCCACGAAATCGCGCTTGTCATCCAGCGCCATTCCCAGGTTGTAGTGCGCCTCGGCCAATTCCGGCTGGAGGCGAATCGCGGAGCGATACTCCAGGATCGCTCCTGTCAGATCGGCTCGCCCCGTCAGCGCGTTGGCGAGGCCGTTGCGGGCTTCGGCGAAGTTCGGCTCCAGGCGAAGCGCTTCCTTGTACTCAACCATTCCCGCCTCCAACTGACCGGCCTGGTAGAGCGCGTTGCCGAGACAATAGTGAAGCGTGGAATCGTCCGCACGAGTGCGCAGCGCTTCGCGGTACTCGGCGATGGTCCCTCGAGATGTTTCCTCTCCCGCAGCAGTGCATAAGGGATGCTTCTCACCCCGTCCTGTTTCGTGGCGGGAGGAGGGTTGCTCTTTGACCGCCTGCGCTCCTTCGCCAGGCCGCTTTTCAGCCTGCGGAGGGATTGCAGACACCGTGCCCCCCCACAGTAGAACTATCAATGGGGCAGCAAATCTTGTCGCGCGCTCGAGTGCCATACCTGCGCTTTCGCCGGTCGCCCGGCAGAATTCTCCCCACGGGGCATTCTACGCCTGCATCCGCAGGAAGTCAGCGCGAGCACCCTGCCCGATGTTCAGCCAGATTGACGCCCCCAGGGGGTCTCTCCTCTCTCTCTCGAATTTGTCGCGCCCGCAAACATGCAATTTCCTTTCGCCGTGGCCGGAACTCATTTGATATAACTATGCGGCACTCCAACGATTGTCGGGGTGCTTTGCGAACCTTCGCGACGAGGTACAAAGATGCCTTTCATGAAAAATCACGTTCGGCTTGCACTGGTGCTTCTGATATTTGCCGCAGCCATTCCCCTGCGCGCCAAACATCCCATCACTTTTGATGACTTGATGAAGGTCCAGCGGATTTCCGATCCGCAGGTATCACCGGACGGCAAATGGGTCGCCTACGTCCAAGGCGTCGTGGATCTCGAGGCCAACAAGACCGCCCGGCACATCTGGCTGATTCCGACCGAAGGCGGCGAGCCGCGACAACTCACGCGCGGAGACGGCTCCGACACTAGGCCCCGCTGGTCGCCGGACGGCAAGTCTCTCGCCTTCATTTCTACGCGGGGCGGGAAATCGCAGGTGTGGATTATCCCGGTCGGCGGCGGCGAGGCTCGCCAAGTCACATCAATCTCCACCGAAGCCGATGGCGTGGTCTGGGCAAGTAAGGGCGATGCCCTGCTCTTCACTGCCAAAGTCCATCCCGACTGCGCTGACGACGACTGCAACCGGAAGCGCCTGGAAGAACGGGAGAAGAGCAAAGTCAAGGCGCAGATCATCGACGAATTACTCTTCCGTCATTGGGACGAGTACCGCGATGGCAAGTACACTCACCTCTTCGTTGTTTCCGCACAGGGCGGCAAGGCTCGAGACTTGACGCCGGGCGCGGTGGATTCGCCCACATTCTTCCTGAGTGGGCCGGATGGTTACGCGATCTCGCCGGACGGCACGGAAGTTTGCTTCACCTCAAATCGTCCGGGGGGCTCGCGCACCGCATGGAGTACCAACAACGATTTGTATGTTGTTCCAGCGTCGGGCGGCGAAGCCAAGCAAATCACCAAAGACAACCCCGGTTCCGACGCCTCACCGCAGTACTCGCCCGACGGCCGATACATCGCCTACACCTCGCAGGCGCGCGATGGCTACGAATCCGACCTGCTGCGCCTGCGCGTTTACGACCGCCAGACGGGCAAGGTGAAGGATCTCACACCGGGCTTCGACCAGTGGGTCGGCAGCTTCGCCTGGGCTTCCGACAGCGACACTATCTATTTTAACGCGCCCGAGCGCGGCCGGCAGCCGATCTTCAAAACATCAATGAGCAGGCCGAAAGTCGAAAGGGTGCTGGAAGGAATGAGCGAGGATTTCCAAATCACTCCTGATGGCAAATGGCTTATTTTCACGCGCAGCAGCCTGACACGGCCGTCGGAGGTTTATCGCGTCGCGATTGCAGGTGGAACGCCCACGCAGTTGACGCAGGCCAACAACGCGCTAATGGCCGAGCTCGATCTGAACGCCGTTGAAGACGTCACTACCACGGGCGCGCTGGGGGCGCAGATTCACAGCCTGCTCGTTAAGCCGCCCGGGTTCGACGCGAGCCGGAAATACCCTGCCATCGTGCTTGTACACGGCGGGCCGCAGAGCGCCTGGGATGATGCCTGGGGCTACCGCTGGAACGCCCAGATGTTCGCCGCGCACGGCTACGTGGTGATCATGACCAACTTCCACGGGTCCACCGGCTACGGCCAGACGTTCGTCGAGCAGATTTCCGGCGACTGGGGCGGCGCGTGCTACCAGGATGTAATGGTGGAGACGGATTACCTCGAATCCCTGCCCTACGTCGATAAGACGCGCATCGGCGCGGCGGGCGCGAGTTTCGGTGGCTACATGATCAACTGGATTGCCGGCCACACCAACCGCTTCAAGGCGCTCGTCTCGCACGACGGGGTTTACGACAGCCGCAGCATGTACGCCGAAACAGAAGAATTGTGGTTCGACGAGTGGGAACACGGCGGCATGCCCTGGGAAAAGCGCGAGGCTTACGAGAAATCTTCGACATCGAACCACGTGCAGAATATCCAGACGCCGATGCTGATCGTGCACGGTGAGCTCGATTATCGCGTGCCGGTCGGACAGGGCATCCAGATCTTCCAGTCCTTGCAGCGGCGCGGCATTCCGTCGCGGTTCCTCTACTTCCCCGACGAGGGACACTGGGTGAACAAACCCCAGAATAGCCAGTTGTGGTATCGCACGGTCCTCGCGTGGCTGGACAAATATCTGATGTAGGGCAGGCCTCGTAGTGCGAACCCCGCGGTTATTGGAACGTCGCGTCCGGCAGGCGTGGAGCAACATCAATTTCACAAATGTGGTTCGAACTCCTCGGCGAAATCAGCGATCCCGAGACTATCGCGGCAGGCACATCCATTCGGGAGATTGCCCGCCTGCGGAGGCGTTACGGACGGGGCCGCAGGCGAAAGAGAAAAGGCGTTGGCACCGTGCGCCTGGCTGATGGTACGATATGCGGGGCGGAAATCCATTGGTACGAGTCGCACGGCGTGGGCAAGAAGGAATTGAGAATTAGGCGTCTCCTCGAAATAAGGCGATGAAGAAGAACTCGAAAGAAAAGCGGTTCGTCATTTGCGTGCGGAACGAGGGCTACGAGGTTTCCCTGGAGCGCCGCAAGTTGTATGAGGTTGTGTCGGACCCGGCATCGGCACAGCACCGGCTGCTAAGAGTCATCGACGAATCGGGCGAAGATTATCTCTATCCAGAAGATTTCTTTCTCCCAATCGGATTGCCCAAACCCGTCGAAAAAGCCCTCCTGGCGGTCATGTAAACAAGCGGCTTATTCAGAAGCCTGGTAGTCGAGGGTCTCTCTGACCATGCATGAAATGAAGCTGCGCGGATACGAACCCACGAGGAACCAATGACAAGAGACGAAATCATCCAGAAGCATCAGCAGTACCTGTGGAAGTGCACGACCACTTACTACAAAGACCCGCTGGTGATTGATCATGCCAAGGGGCAGTACGTATACGACCTCGACGGGCGGCAGTATCTCGACTTCCTGGGCGGGATCGTCACCATCAGCGTCGGTCACTCGAACGAGAAGGTGACGACGAAGATCAAGGAGCAGATCGACCGCGTGCAGCACACCTCGACGCTGTTCCCCACGGAAGCCATTGTTGCCCTCGCCGAGAAAGTGGCGCAGATCGCTCCGGGCAACTTGACGAAGTGCTACTTCACGAACAGCGGCACCGAAGCCAATGAAGTGGCCGTGCTTGCCGCGCGCATATACACCGGCAACTACGAGATGATCACGCTCCGCCACGGGTACAGCGGCCACTCGCAGCTCACCAAATCCATGACCGGCCTGCACACGTGGCGCAAGGCGGGCGTGATTCCCTACGGCATCGTGCACGCGCCTGGGCCGTATTGCTACCGCTGCCCGTACGGGCTGACGTACCCCAGTTGCGATTTGCACTGCGCGAAAGACATCGAAGAGGTTATCAAGACCTCGACCGGCGGCGCCATTGGCGGGATGCTCGCGGAGACCATTCAAGGGTTGGGCGGGTTCATCGTCCCGCCGCCCGGATACTTTAAGATCGTCGCTACGATCGTCCGCAACTACGGTGGCTTGTTCATCGCCGACGAAGTGCAGGCCGCCTGGGGACGCACGGGCAAAAAGTGGTGGGGGATCGAGCACTGGGAAGTCGAGCCCGACATCATCACCAGCGCCAAGAGCATGGCCAATGGAGTGCCGATCGGCCTCACGCTCACGCGGCCCGAAATCGCGGATTCTTACAAGGGCCTCACGATCTCGACATTCGGCGGCAATCCGGTCGCCTGCGTGGCGGCGAAGGCCACGATTGACCTGATCGAAGAAGACCGGCTGATGGACAACGCTCACGAGATGGGCAATCACTTCCACCAGGGGCTCGAAGCGCTGAAGGAAAAACACACTATCATCGGTGACGTGCGCGGCATGGGCTTGATGCAGGGGTTCGAATTGGTGAAAGACCGCAAGACCAAGGAACCGGGCACCGATCTCGCCACCAAGTTCATGGAGCGTGCGCGCTCGAACGGCCTGATCGTCGGCCGCGGCGGGCTCTACGCCAATGTGATCCGCATGTCGCCGCCGCTCAACATCGGCAAGGGCGACATCGACGCGGCGCTCGCGATGATCGACAAGAGCCTGGCGGAAGTCGCGGCGTAGCGCCGGCATCCTGCCGGCCTCATCGCCAGCCGCCGGGACGGCGGCGCTTCGAACCGTGATTGCACCGGGTCGCCTGGGTCTCGCCAAGCGCTCACAGAACACTCGGGCGCAGCGGCAGTTCAGGGGCGATTCCTAACTTGCTGTCGTTGGAATTTTTTCTTCAGGAGTCTTTATGCACCGATTGCTGGTTGGCGTTCTTTTCAGCTTCCTTATCATTTCTGTGGGAGCGGCGGAGACCGGGCCGTCGCAATCGATCCTCGGTTTCTCTGGCGAAGCCGCGCGTGTCGAGCGCGAGTGGGAAGCAAAGTTCCAGGCTATTCCCAAGCCGGAGAATTTGCGTGATTACATGAAACGGCTTTCCGCTCGGCCCCATCATGTCGGCACGGCTTACGACAAAGACAACGCGGAGTGGATTCTGGCCAAATTCAAGGAATGGGGCTTGGACGCGAAGATCGAAACTTTTGATGTGCTCTTTCCCACTCCCAAAGAGCGCGTTGTCGAGCTGATTGAACCCACCAAGTTCGTCCCCAAGCTCCAGGAGCCGACGGTTGCCGCCGACCCCACGTCGAACCAGCACGACGAGCAATTGCCCACCTACAATGCCTATTCCATCGACGGTGACGTAACCGGACCGCTGGTCTACGTCAACTACGGAATTCCGGAGGATTACGAGAAGCTCGACCGCCTGGGTATCTCCGTCAAAGGAGCAATCGTCATTGCCCGCTACGGCGCTTCCTGGCGCGGCATCAAGCCCAAGGTGGCGGCGGAGCACGGCGCCGTGGGTTGTCTGATTTATTCCGATCCCCGCAACGACGGCTATTTCCAAGGTGACGTGTTCCCCGAAGGCCCCTGGCGGCCGCGCGATGGCGTGCAGCGCGGCAGCGTCATGGACATGGTGATTCATCCCGGCGATCCGCTCACTCCGGGCGTCGGCGCCACCAAGGACGCCAAGCGGCTCTCGGTGAAGGAAGCAAAGACGCTCACTAAGATCCCGGTATTGCCCATTTCCTATGCTGACGCGCAGCCGCTGCTCGCCGCGCTCCAGGGGCCGATAGCTCCCGAAGAGTGGCGCGGCGCGCTGCCGATTCCCTATCATGTCGGTCCCGGCCCCGCCAAAGTCCACCTGAGGGCGCAATTCAACTGGGATATCAAAACCCTCTACAACGTGGTCTTCAAAATTCCCGGCGCGGTTTATCCCGACGAATGGATTGTGCGCGGCAACCATCATGACGCCTGGGTGAACGGCGCCGAAGACCCGATCTCGGCGATGGTTGTCGAGATGGAAGAGGCCCGCGCCCTCGGCGAGCTGCTCAAGCAGGGCTGGAAGCCCCAGCGCACCATCATTTATTGCGCCTGGGATGGCGAGGACCCGGGACTGCTGGGCTCGACCGAATGGGCGGAGGCGCACGCCGACGAACTGCGGCGCAACGCGGTGGCTTACATCAACACTGACGCGAACGGGCGCGGCTATCTCTCGATGGGCGGCTCGCATACGCTCGAGAAGTTCATGAATGAAGTCGCGCGAGACATCGTGGACCCGGAGAAAAACATCTCCGTGTGGAAACGGAGCCAGTTGAAGAGTATCGCCGACGCCGAAACGCCCGAGGAACGTACCGAGGTACGAAAACGGGCTGACCTGAGAATTTACGCGCTCGGCTCCGGCTCCGACTATACCGTGTTCGTGGATCATCTGGGCATCGCCTCGCTCAATCTCAGCTACGGCGGCGAAGACGGCGGAGGCATCTACCACTCCATCTACGACGACTTCTACTGGTACACTCACTTTGCGGACACCGATTTTGCCTATGGCCGCACGCTGGCCGAGACTGTGGGGCTTTCCGTGATGCGGCTGGCCGGAGCGAAACTGCTTCCCTTCGAATTCACCAACCTCGCAGACACCTTGCGGAAATACAGCGAAGACCTGAAGAAAGCTCTCAAGACCCGGCAGGAGGAAGTCCGCGAACGCAACCAGCAACTCGAAGAAGGCGTCTTCAGTGGGACTGCCGATCCCAAGAAGATTTCCGTTCCACCGCCACGCGAGGATGTTCCGCCCCACCTGAATTTCGCTCCGCTCGAAAATGCTATCGACACGCTGGCCCGCAGCGCGGAGAAGTACGACAAAGCGCTGGCAAAGGCCCGAGAAAACGGCGGCGGCGCTCTAGGCCGCGCTTCCCTGCGCGCTGTCAACGCCAAGCTCATTGAGAGCGAGCGCGCGCTGACCAGCCCCGAGGGGCTTCCTGGCCGCTCTTGGTTCCGCCACATGGTTTACGCTCCGGGCTTCTACGCCGGCTACGACGTGCGGACCATTCCTGGCGTGCGCGAAGCCCTCGAGCAGAAACAATGGCAATTAGCCGAGACCGAAATCGCACGCGCGGCGCGGACCCTCGAAGGCGAAGCGGCATTGATTGATTCCGCCGCGCAAGAACTGGAGAAAGCCATCCACTGACGACGCACCGCCCAGCAGCGTCATCGGCACCGCGCCCGAGCCCGCCATATGCCGCCCCAGGCCGCGGTTACACCTGATGATCCCATAACCACTCGCAAATTTTGAAACCTCGAAATAGCCTCCGGTGTCAATACAGGTAGAGAAGGAAGGGGCTTAGGCCCTCGAACGGAAAGCAAGCGAAGTCGGGGGTGTGGAAATCGTCCGCTGGAGGTGTGCCCATGTTCAGTGAGACTCTGCTTGACTCATCGCCCGCGCGAGCTTCAGTGTTGACCGCGCGCCATCGCACCATCGTCTTGCTGGTGGGAGTTTTGGGTTTCGTAACCTGCCTGACCTTCCTCCCCGCGATTGTTTTCTCTGCAGGAACGAAAGCCCTGCTCGTCCAGTCGGCGATCGTCGCCGCCGCGCTGATGTTCCACGCGCTGATGTTGTGTTATGTCCACGCCGAAGCCATGCACTCGCGCCTGCGTGCCTGGCCGTGGCTTATCCTCACACTGGTCTTCAGCTTCGCCGGCTTCCTGGCGTTCCTGGTCTATTCTGCTGCCCAGACCGGCGATTGGAGAAGGGCGACGCTGCCCGTCGCCTATATGGTCGAGGCTTTACTGCTCGGCGCGCTGGTGCTTGCACCGTTGATCCACACTCAAGCGCTTGGTCTGAATGAGTTGCGAGCTCAGGTGACCTTCCTACCCTCGCCTCCACCTCCGCCAGCTCCTCCTCCCTCCGCGCAGGTGGCGCGGCAGAGAATTCCCCATGCTCCGTCGCCGGTGGGGCTCATCGCTCCGCCGAGGATTCCCACGAATATCGACGTGCTGCCTGACGAGCCAGCGCCGCCCCAACCGCCATCTGAGGGCGTCATCGGGGGTGGCGGCGTGCTGGGGGGAACAAGAGACGGAGTCATTGGCAGCATTCTCCTGGGTCTGGCGACTCCAATTCCTCCGCCCCCGATCCGTGCCGCCCTGCCGAAGCAGGTTCGCATTCGCGTGGGCGGCCAAGTGGAAGCGGCCAAGGCAATCTTTCAACCCGTTCCGGATTATCCGCCGCTCGCCAAAATGGCGCGGGTCCAGGGCGCAGTGAAGCTTGAAGCGGTGATTGGCAGAGACGGCAAAGTCGAGAATCTGCGTGCGCTCAGCGGTCCTGCGCTGCTGATTAAGGCCGCACTCGACGCAGTGGCCCGCTGGCGCTATCAGCCCACGCTCTTGAACGGCGAGCCCGTCGAGGTGCTCACGGAGATCGACGTTAAGTTTCAATTGGCAGATTAACCGCGGTTTGCGGCAAGTGGCCCACGGATGTGCGCTCCGCCATTCTCAGGGCTTCTTTGGCACCGGCGGGGCGGGAGAAGTAGCGTTGCCGGGCACGGTTGACTGACTCGTGGCGGCGGCGTTCCGCTTGCGCCGGCCGCCCTTGAACTCAGGGAGAATGTTTGTCATCGGTTTGGCAGGAGCAGTCTTACCACGCATTGCGAAACTCAACTGGTTCTGGCAGGCCGCGAGGTTGTTCTGGGTGGCCAGGAGAACTTCATCCTGGTTGTGCAGCAAATAGGCAAGATAGGGCTGAAAGGTCTGTTGCAGGTCGAAGAGCTGATTCCCGGCCTGGCTGAACTGCGCGCCGAGGCTGGCGTTTTCGCGCTGCGTGATGCTGCGCGTTACCGCGTCCAGCCGCGGCAGGATAGCGTTGATCGCCGCATAGGTCATGTACCCGAGATAGATGCTGTCGGGGCGGTCATCGAGCTGGCTCCGCCAACTATCCAGGGCCGTGAGTTGCTCCCGTAGCGTGGCGAGAGTCTGACTGAAAGAATTCCGCGCCACATCGGCGAGCTTCCAGCGATCGGGATGAACTTCGGTCAGGAGATCATTGATGCGATATTCCGCCAGCCATATCTTGTGTGACAGTTCCTTCACCAGAGCCGCGGTCAAGGGAGTCTCTGCCGTTACCGCCGCCTGCGCTGGAGCCTGGGCCGGGCGCGCCACCCCAACCGTCTCCGTCTGGGGAGTCGCAGAAGAAGGAGACTGCGGCTGGCTTTGAGGCTCTTGCGCCTGCCCTGCCCAAACAGGAAAAGTGAGAAGAGCCACAAGAATGGCACTGAATCGCATGAGAACCCCCGAAAAGATTGGACGTGGAAGGATGGCAGGATTCAGGCGGCTTCGTCCACAAATTTTTGCAGGGCCTGGCGAACTTCCTCGCTCAGATCGGCGAACATGATTCCCATGCCCATGCCCTTGATGGCGTAAGCAACTTTGCCCTGGCAGGTCAGCAGTTCGTCGGTGGGCCTCAAGCGAAACGCGGCAGTAACTACGGAATCCGCTGGAAAAGGATTTTTCTCGGTGACGAACATCCCACCCACACTGATGTCGCGAGTGACCATGAGCCCCTGGCGCTGCAGCGCGTCGCACCGGACCTGGGTGATCAGCTTGGCCCGGCGATGCTGGCGCTTGTCGATTTCGGGTGTGACGAACTGCCGGTCCTTTTGTTCTTGGTCCACCTGAGCCACCTCGCGCGGGAAATCTGCTAAGCGGTCGTGAGTTCTTGGATCTCGACGGCGAACTGGAAAAATGGGCGGGGATAGCCTCGACCCCACCGATTGAGTTCCCAGCGCACCTGCAGGAACTTGACCTCCGGGCGCTGGCCAAGGTCAAGCGCCGCGGGCGTCGTCCCGCAGTAGAATTTCTGCGGGTATGAAAACAGAGCCTTGTCGCCCCAGTTGCTCCCGTCTGCCGACCCCCAGATGGAAACATGCAGCGACTCCTGCTCGACGATCTCTGTGACCCGAAGCAGTATCAGCACGGGCTTGCCGGCCCGAGCCCCCAGCTCAAACGCCGGACCCTGGCCGTCCGTCTCAACGACCGTGTCGGGCGGCAAGAGGTATTTCGCGGCAGATTGAAGTGCTGGGCTTGCGCTCATCTTGTGTTTCTCAGTTGCTCCCCATGCCGAGTTTTGTGCGGGTCATCCTACCATACGCCGCGAGAAAAGCGAAACCAAGACCGTTTGCGGGTCACGTCAAGCTGCTTGTGTAAGCAGCTCGAGGGTGTGGTTTTTCCATTCCTGGTTAAAGCGGTTGAAGATAGCATAGACAATCCGGTCGACGCTGGCGACGTTGGTGAAGACG
>Ga0315291_10005324_pt1 | contig 16146 bp, 7 predicted proteins | sample YL17G12_20_MG_FD_203070 | JGI IMG/M metagenome (GOLD analysis project Ga0315291, IMG submission 203070) | Sediment microbial communities from Yellowstone Lake, YNP, Wyoming, USA - YL17G12_20 | ecosystem: Environmental > Aquatic > Freshwater > Lake > Sediment | place: USA: Wyoming | collected...
TGCCTTCCAGTTCACCCAATTCTCGTTCTATCGTCGCCGTGCAGTGGCCACAATGAATTGCCGTGGCTTGAAAAGTCTTGGTTTCCATTTCCTTTTCTCCTCTTGTGATTTTGTTTTGCCTGACCAAAGACAGACGACGAAGGACGACTCGCCGTCTTTCGTCATTCGTCCTTTGTCATACTTTGCGTGACATCTCAAACACGTCGCCGATCTCTTCCAGCACTCGCTCGCGCGCTTGGGGGTCGTCCCCGCGCACCGCTTCAATCACGCACGTGTTGAGGTGGTTCTCCAAAATCATCTCGTTGACTTTGGCCATCGCCGCCTGCGTGGCAATGACCTGCCGCATCACGTCAATGCAGTATTGATCTTCTTCCACCATCTTTTCGATGCCCTTGACGTGGCCCTGGATGCTGCGCAGGCGGCGGATCACTTGATCGCGGGTTTTGCTGTCCATGTCGTTTCCCCTGACATCAGGCTGTTGCTATCGCGACATACTTGTCCGGCGCTTTGTCGAACGCACGCTTGCAGCCGGGAGCGCAAAAATAGATCGTATTGCCATTGTACTGGCTGGTCAGCTTGGCCGTGGCAATGTCCACCGCCATGCCGCACACCGGGTCGAGCGCATATTGGCGGGCGACGCTGATCTGGACCAACCGAACCAGCGCCGCCATGCTGAGCAAAAAGAGCGCCGTCATGAGCGCGGCCGTCACCCACACGGCGACCGGCGAAAAGTTGACCATCACGCCGAGCATGGCTCCCATCATGCCGCCCATCATGCCGCCCATGCCGCCGTCCATCATGCCCATCAATCCGCCCACGCGCCCCAAGACGACGCCAAACAGAACGCCAATGGTCACGCCGACCAGATTGCTGATGAACATGTCGGTGGCGGCGCCGATATAATAGCCCACGGTGATGCCCGTCATCATGCCGAACGTCATGCCGATCATCATGCCGAGCATTTCCGTGATCGCCGAATTGTATCGGCGGAGGTACCAACCCACGCCGCCGCTGATCGCCATCACGATCAGCCCGGCGCTGATTGACACGTAAAGATCCACCGTTGTCTCCTTACCGCAAGTTGACTTGGAAATCGAAACGCGCCTGAATCGCTGGCTGCCCTGGCCTCTGGACAATCGTGATGGCCCGCCACGGGCCGGGCATCATAAAAAACACCCGACCGGCATAGCGCCCCTCGCCCTGTGGCGTAGCCACGACAATGTTCTTGCCATGATTCATGTTGGTCATGTTCAAATCAAACGCCACCTGGGCGTCTGTGACAGGCTGGCCTTGAGCGTCGGTGACGACGGCTTCCAGCGCGTTGGCGCCCCGGATAGGCGGACTGGGCGCGCTGAACAACGCAATGCTGAGATCGGCAGCGGGTTTGGTGCTTCCCAGGGACGTTCGCCCTGCCACGGCTGGCGGAGCCGGCTGCGTCGGAGATTGAGCCGGGCGCGCGAGGGTCGCCGTCGGGGCGGGGGAAGGCGTCGCCCCGCCGGTGCAACCCGCGCTTGCCACAAGCGCTACGACTGCAACCAGAAACAGGGACATTGCACTGTGTCTTGACATGTGTGTCTCTCTCTTTTAGTGTGTTGACCCATCCCACGGTGGGGGGATGGGTTGATAGTATAGCACAATGCGGCTTCGTTGTCAAGAATAATTCTCAATAAAGACACACTGCAAATGTAGGATACGACCAAGGTGGGAGCGTGAGGCTCACGGCTTGCGTTCTGCGCGCCGCTTGCGCTCCAAACGCTGCGCGCGATGAGCGAGTTCTGCGCGGGTCTGATTTCGCACGTGGCTGGGCCGCCACGCGGCGATGATCTCTTGTGCGGCCTGCGTCCACGCCAGCGCGCGGTCCAGGTCGCCCGCGCGCCATTCAAAATGCTTGGCCAGCTCGACATGCGCCGTCACGTTGTAGGCGTCGGCTTGGGCGAGCTGCTCCCACACGACGACGGCTTGTTCGCGGCGGTCTTGGCGCTTGAGCAACCAGCCCAGTTGCGTCAGCGCCGTCACACGCGACGCAGAGTGCAACTCGCGCTCCAGCGCTGCGCGAAAAGCGCGCTCGGCTTCGGAACGCAGATCCAAGTCATCGTACCACTTGCCCAGACTGACCAGGTCGGCAGGGTCGAGCGCATCGTCGGCCAGCGGGTCGGCGAACATGCGACCCAATCGCGCCGCCAGCGTGACCATCGAAAGAATGTCTTGGCGGTTGTGATACAGCACGCGCGGCATCTCGCGCGCGTCGCCGGTCTGCAAATAATTCAGGTACATTGGAGGGATGAGATAGCCGGGCACGTCGTCTTGCGTGCGTCGCACGCCCAGGACGCGCATCTCGAGCGACGGGAGCGCGCACGAGATCAGCCGGTCGCGCCAGACGCGCCGCGCCGGCAGCAGCAGGTCGAGGTGCGGGAGCGCCAGCCACGCCGCGCGCATCCGCGCCAGCGTGTAGCGCGTCTGGAGGAGGGGCAGGTCAAAGCCGCGTCCGTTAAAAGTGACGATGGCCCGCTGGTCGTCCATCCTCTCAGACAGCGCGGCCAGCATGGCAGCTTCTTGGCCAGGATCGCGGAGGAAAAACTGATGGATGCAAAAGGCGTCGCGGTCAAACGAGCCGAGGCCGACCAGGAACACCAGTGTCCCGGTTCCGCCGGCAAGTCCGGTCGTCTCGGTGTCCAAAAAGACGCAGCGGCTCAGGTCAACGTTTGCCAGAGTTGGCTCGCACGCCACGCTTCGCGGCGCGGCGACGAGTGCGGGCTGTTCGAGGAATGCTCGCAGCGCCGTGTCGCCGTGTGCGTGATCGAGCGCGTAGCGTTCTTCCACGACGAATGCTTTGCCGGCCGAGGATTCTATCTCTTGTCCGTCGAGCAATGACTCAAGGGCGCGGGCGCGGCGCGGCTGGGCCGGGGGCTGGATGTGGGCGGCCCCTTTCGTCACGCCGAGTTGGCGCAGCTTGTCGCGCAGGTCGGTGGCCATAGGTTCCTCTGCGGGAGATTATAACATATCGGCGCCCTCGGCGGCGGACATGGCCCATGGTGTAACACTTCCGAAACCCAAAAGATATTGGCAAAGCATCTCATCTGGGATATAATGAGCAATGTTCTCCGTAACGGGACGCTTGCGATTCTCTTACTCCACAGCAGACAAAAACAGCGGATTCACTTGGGAAGGGAGCGACCTCTTGAACCGTTCAGAGCTGGCGGCGGCCCTGCGAAACTATTTGCCCTCGTCTCTTGAGCGGCAGTGTCTCCTGGGCGACGAGATCAAGGCCCCCGGCCTTTGCGCGCAGCATCTCGCCGCGTTGCTGCGCACCATCTCGACGTACCTTCCTCGTCAAGTCGTCGTTCCTTTGCTTTCGCCTGAGCGCGATCTTGAGCCGGGCAAAGTGACCGGAGGCTTTGCCAACGGCACGGTCATGTTTTCCGATATTTCCGGCTTTACGGCCATGTCGGAAAAGCTCTCCCGACTGGGCAAAGAGGGTGCTGAAGAGATCACCGGCATCGTCAATCGCTTCTTTTCCGCTTTGCTAGAGGTGACCAGTCGCCACGGCGGCGACCTGCTCAAGTTCGGCGGAGACGCGCTGCTCGTTTTCTTTGGCGGCCAGGATCACGCGCTGCGCGCTTGCCGGGCGGCAGCGCAGATGCAGGCGACCATGTCTCGCTTTTCTGAAACGCCCACGTCCCAGGGAGTCTTTCGCTTGGGGATGACCATTGGATTGGGCACCGGCCCGCTGTTCATGGCGAACGTCGGCTCGGAGGACGGCATGGAGTTTGCCGTGATGGGCCGGGCGATGACCCAGATGGCCCAGGCGGAAGACAAGGCCGCCGCTGGAGAGATTTTCTTGGACCCGGACACGTTGCGCGCCGCCGCAGACCGGGTGCTCACCGATGAGACGCGCGATGGCTTCTGCCGGCTGGCCGACGTTCCCGGAGGCGACTCGGGCCTTGAGCCTCTGGCGATCTCTGTGCCTCTCCCCCCGACAGGCGATGCGGCATTGTCCCCTTCAAGGGGATTGCCTTGGATGGTGGATACTGTGCGGCGCATCCAAGCTCTGGAACTCTTTTTGCCGCCCGGCCTGATGGACAAGGTCAAGCTAGAGCCGGAACGCATCGCGATTGGCGGCGAGTATCGCCCGGTGACGGTTCTCTTTGCCAACTTTTACGGCATTGACGAGATCATTGAACAGTTGGGCGAGGCGCACGAGGCAGAGATCACGGCTATCCTCAACGCCCACTTTGCGACGATGCGGGGCATCATCGCCAAATACGGCGGCGGGGTCAACAAGGTGGATAGCTACGCGGTCGGCCATCGGATCATGGCGCTCTTTGGCGCGCCCCGCGCCCACATAGACGACCCGGAACGGGCGGTGCGGGCGGCGCTAGAGATGCAGGAGGCCATGGTCGGCTTTACCGAACTGAACACGTCGTGCGGGTCGTTTTGCCTCAAGCAACGCATCGGCGTCAACACCGGGCTGGTCTTTGCCGGCAACGTCGGCTCGCTCACGCGCCAAGAGTACTCGGTCATGGGCGACGAGGTGAACCTCACCGCCCGGCTCATGGCGGTCGCCACCGAGGGTCAGGTGATCATCAGCCAAAGCACGGCCCGCCAGTCCGGTGAAGCTTTCCTGCTCCGCGAACAGACACCCGTGCGGGTCAAGGGCAAGTCGCTGCCGGTGCACAACTATGAGGTCTTGGGCCTGCAGGAGCGCCGCGCCCGCGAACGCCGCCCGTTGATAGGCCGCGATGCCGAATGGCAGACAATCCACACCGTGAGCGAGCTGGCCCAGGCCGGCCAGACACAAATACTGGTCATCTTGGGTGATGTGGGGCTGGGCAAGTCGCGCCTCCTCGACGAGCTGACCGCTCACTGGACCGAGCACGGGGCCTTGAGCCTTTGGGCCACCTGCCCCTCCTTTGGACGCCACACGCCTTACTTGCCCTGGATCGACTTGCTTCGCGCTCTGTTCGGCTTCAACCCGGCCGATTCCAACTCGGTCAAGCTGGAAAAGGTTGCAGTTCTTTTGCAGGAGGTGGATCCGACCTGGCGCGATTGGATGCCGCTCATCGGTCGGCTGCTGGGATTGGACGTTGAGGAAAGCGATCTGGTGCGCGCTCTCGATGCCCAGACTCGCCAGCGGGCGATCTTTCGAGTCGTGACCGGCCTGGTGAGCCATGTCGCGGGCGAGCGTCCCTTGTTGTTGGCGATAGATGATTTGCAGTGGGCCGACGACACGTCCGTTGAATTGGTCAATCATGTAGCGCACCAAGTGACCGGCCAGCCGTTGTTGTTGGCCCAGGCTCACCGGTCGGAAGAGACGCCGGCCTTGAACGTGGCCGACCTTGCCCAGCAGACTGCCCTCCGGCTGCACGAGCTGGACGATGAAGCCAGCCTGCGCCTGTTGGATATGTTCCTGCCCACCACGCCACAGATGCCGACTCATCTCAAGCGGCTGATCCTGGACAAGGCGCGCGGCAATCCGCTCTTTATCGAAGAGGTGGCTCATTCTCTCATCGAGAATTATTTGACGCTCGACAAAGCGACCGGCGCTTACCACGCGCGGACCGATCTGGAGCATATCGAGGTGCCCGACACGGTCAATCGGGTGATCATGAGCCGCATAGATCGCCTGGACGAGAGCAGTCGCAACGTGCTGCGGGTCGCCTCGGTCATCGGCCAGCAGTTCGCGCAATGGCTGTTGAGCGCAATCTATCCTTATCGCAAGACAGAAGAAGAGTTGCGCGAGCGGCTGGATGAGCTTTCGCAGCGAGAGATTCTGGAAGGCCCGCACCCTGACCTGCTCTATCTTTTCCGCCATATCCTGACCCGCGAAGTGGCCTACGAAAGCATCCTCTATTCCGACCGCCATCAACTGCACCGTCGCATCGGCGAATCTATCGAGACGCACGCTGGCGCGGCTGGCCGGCTGGCTGAACATTGGGAGGTGTTGGCTTATCACTTTGGCTTGGCCGAGGAATGGGACAAGGCGCTTGACTATCACCTGCAAGCCGGTCACAAGGCACAGAGCATCTATGCCAACGAATCCGCCATTCACCACTTTCGCCAGGCCCTCAAGGTCGCGGAGCGGGTACCAGATAGCGAAGGTCTCCAACTGGTGGCTCACGAGCGAATGAGCCAAGTGCTGGCCACTTTGGGCCATTACGACGAAGCGTTGGGGCACAACTATCAAGCGTTTGCCCTGGTGATGGTAGCCAGCTCTTCGGCGGATGAGATGGCCCGACACCTGGCTGACCTGTGCTGCCAGACCGCTTCCATCCACGAAAAAAAGAGCAACTATGCCAATGCATTCAACTGGCTGCGGGGCGGGCTGATCGCCCTGGAAGGAACCGTGGCCATTGAGGCCGCGCGCATCTACATCGGCGGAGCGGCGGTTTACCGTCGCCAGGGCAAAAATGACGAGGCCATCACCTGGTGTCAAAAGAGCCTGGCGGTTGCTACTCAAATCCAAACACGTGAGGCTCAACAGGCCATGGGGCACACTTACTACAACCTGGGTGGCATCTACACTCGACGGGGCGACCTGGCGCGCGCGGTCGAATTTTGCCACAAAAGTGTGCTGGTCTATCAAGAAATCGGCGACGTGGTCGGCGAGTCGCAGGCCCACATCAATCTGGCGAACGCCTATTTTGATCAGGGGAATTGGTCGCAGGCCACCGAGCACTATCTCAAGGCGCTACAGATCAAGCGCCAAGTAGGCGATGTCTACTCTCAGGCGATGGTCACGCTCAATCTCGGCGGCGTCTACCTGAACCAGGGCAATTTGGATCAGGCCACGAGCTACAATCGGCAAAGCCTGGAGATGTGGGAGCAGCTTGGCTCCACCTATGCCATTGCTTTGCTGCACAACAATATGGGCGCGGTGGCGCTGCGCCGGAACGACCCGGAGACTGCCTTGACGCTCTTGCAGAAAAGCGTCGAGTTGTTTCAGCAGATCGGCTCCAAGGATTTCCTGGCCGAGGTGTATCGGCACATGGCGGAGGCGTATCTGGGCCGAGCAGACACCGGCAAGGCGTTAGAGTGCGCTCAGCAATCCCTGGCATTGGCGGAGGAACACGAGATGCGCCTTGAGCAAGGCGCGACTCGCCGGGTGTTGGGTCAGGTATACCGGGCCCAACACGAGTCGGCTCTGGCAGAAAAGGAATTGGCCGAAAGCGTCCGCATCTTGCAAGAGTTGAACAGCCGCTACGAGGTCGGCCAGACGCTGGTGCAGTTGGCGCTTTTGTATCGTGAGAAAGGACGCGGCGCTGAAGCGGACGTGGCTCTAACACAAGCTGTGGTGATCTTGGAAGAATTGGGCGCGCAACTCGATCTGGCGCAAGCGCGATCCCTTCATTTCTAACCATTTTCTATCCTTGCTCCCCGAATCATCGCGGAAACTGGGCTGCTGCGCGGCAAAAGGTTATTGACAACCACACAGCATACTCGTATACTTGTAGTGTGTTGACCTGTGCGCTCTTGTTCCCCCAGATATGTGCCCTCCCAACCCGGTCATGTAGATGTTATCGCAGAGTCCACGACTTTCGCGAGTCTTGAAAAGGAGCAAAGCCATGAAGACGAGATTCTTTTCTGCGTTCACGGTCGTTATCACGCTAGCCTTGTTGACTGGCGGGTCTGTGTTCACGCGAGCGCAGGAGTCAGAGCCGCCAAGAGCAACCTGCCCGCCGGGCGCGCTGTGTGAAGAAGAGGTCGTTCACGTCCCCGGCAGATCGCCCCGCGCCAACATGCGCGCGTCTGACGTTGCGCCCCAAAGCGTCGGCGGCCCGGATGATTTTGGTTACACGTGGGACGACAGCATCACTTTCACCTGGATAGACGCGCGGGACGGCATCAACACCGGGCTGACCGGCAAATACCGGCAAACGGGTCCCATCGCGCTTCCCTTTAGCTTTACCTTTTACGGCAAAACCTACAGCCAGATATACATCAGCACCAATGCCACGCTGGGCTTTAGCGGCAACCTGACCGCCGACAGCCAGGAGACTGTGTTCCCCAATCCCCAACAGCCGAACAATGTCATCGCGCCCTATTGGGCGCCGGAGGACGCTTCGACCGGCGGCATCTATTACAAGAGCGGCGGCGCTTCGCCCAACCGCTGGTGGGTTGCCGAGTGGTACCAGGTGCGCGACTATGAGTCGAACAGCCGCCTGACTTTTGAAGCCGTCTTGTTTGAAAATGGCGACATCGAGTTTCGCTACTACACCATAAACTATGGCGGCACGGGCAGCGAATATACCTACTGGTCGCGAGGTGTGGGCATTGAAGATTCGGTCGGGTGGGATGGCCTCAAGTACACCGGCGGTACCACCGATTATCACGCCGTCCGCTTTTATCGCCCGGCTGCGTCGGCCCGCGTATCGCTGTACCCCAAGGGAGTCGGCTCGTTTGGCGCGCCCGGCGCGACGGTGCGGCTCTACCAGACCATCCGCAATACGGGCGAATGGGGCACAGACACCTACGACTTGTTCCCCACCTCCAGTTGGCCGATGACGCTCTATCAAGAGAACGGCAGCACGCCGCTCACCGATACCGATGGCGACGAACAGATAGACACCGGGCCGGTGGCGCAGGGCGCGTCCAAGAACATTGTCATCCAGGTAAATGTTCCGGCCTCGGCGACGAAGGGCGAGTCAAACGGAGGCCAGCTTGCGGCTTATTCTTCGCTGGATGTGCCCAACAGGACCGCTCCGGCCCAGGTGGCCGTGCCGGCGCCGTTCGCGCAGAGTTATGCGCAGAGCTCGGTCCCCACCGTCGGTCTTTACGGGCCAGGCGGGCAGTCCGCGCGACAGACGAGCAGCAGCGGCTACGAGCCGGCCGTGACGACAACGCCAGATGGCAAGATCGTCCAGGTGTGGTACCAGAGACGCACCAACAGCCAGAACAAGTATGTCGAGGAGTTATACTATGCGGTGTTGGACAGGCAGGGAAATGCGGTACAGCCTGCCACCCGGCTCACCGACTATAGCGCGGCGACGCTAAACATCTATGAGTATTATCCGGCCGTGGCAGTTGCGCCGGATGGCAATATTGGCATTGTGTGGCTGCATGAAATATATGACACGAGCAACAATACCTGGAATGACAACATCTACCTCCTGATTCTGAAAAGCGGCGGCGGAACGTTCGGCGCCAACCTGACCAATAACTCGCAATGGGGCAGCTGGGATACGATCGGTATGCCGACGTATTTTGACCCGGCGATTGCGCCAACACTCGCCAATCACTTTGTGATGGGGTGGAACCAAGAAGTTTACGACGGCAGCCGTGTGTGGGGCACCACCTGGTACGCGGTGCGCGATGCGGTTGGGAACACGGTCAAGTCGCCCGCTCAATTCAGCGACGACATGTGCAGCGCAAACCTCAGCCTCTCTCCAGTGAACATGGGCAACGTGTTCCTGGTGCAGCACTCGTGCGCGGGGATCAGTTACGGCCAGATAGATAGCGACGGCGCAATCTTGAACCCGCTGACCTCGCTTCCGGGCGGCAGCGGATATGATCCTGACGCAGTTCAATTGCCGGGCGGCAATATCGTGGTGGCCTGGAGCGACAATGCCAATTCGCGTTTTTCGATCAAGTACAGTGTGCTCAATTCCAGCCTGGGCACGGTCCGAGACGCGAGCAGCCTGCCGCCCACTTCTTCGACGATCGGCGACCGGTACGTCTCTGTGACCTCCAGTGGCAACGAGGCCGTGCTCACCTGGGGCGATAGCGGCGGCTCTTATCCCAACCTGTACTATGCGCTGCTGGACAACTATGGCGATCTGCTCACCCCACCCATGATCTTTGCCAGCGACAACACCAACCATAATCTGCGCTTGCCTTTCCATGGGCAGGGCAACACCTGGTTCACTCCCCCAGTCGTTGCAGAAGTGACCGGGCATCCTCCAATCGGCGCATCCGGCTCGCCGGCCGGCATCCAGTGGCGGGCATGGGGCGGCTCGGGAGTGGTGGACGCAACCTACTTGGCGTGGGACACTGTGCCGCATGCCGCGGGCGAGACCTACATGCATTCCACCTCGATCCAGTCCGGCCTGATGGGCACCTACGTGGACACGATCACGCTCCCGGCTTCCGGCCCAGTTTACATGAGGGCATTCGCTTCAGCGGATGGTCAAAACGTCTGGTCTTGGGAAAAGACCATTCTCGTTGACAACTATGAGCCGAACAACTTTTGGACAGAGGCCTACCAGCTTGCCCCCGGAAGCTACCACAGCTACATCGGCCACGCGCGAGACATGGACTGGTACACACTGACCATCACCAACGCCCAGGTTGTCACCGTCAGCCTGAAGGATTTGCCGGCCGATTACGACCTGGTGCTCTTTACCAACCTCTACACTTCAACCCAGCAAACCAATACCGCCGGCGATTTGCAGGACTCGACCGAAGTGGACGCCAGCGGGCAGATGAGCGCGGTAGGACAAATGAGCGCCGTGGGGCAGATGAGCGCCGTGGGGCAGATGAGCGCGGTCGGCCAGATGAGCGCGGTCGGGCAGATGAGCGCCGTCGGCCAGATGAGCGCGGTCTCGGCCCGACCCGGCACCGAGAACGAGCAGGCGGTGGTCAAGCTGCGCGCGCCCGGCACGCTCTACATCCTCGTGCTTTCCGCCAACGGAGCATTCAAGTTGCAGCCCTATCATCTTCAGATTGAAACCGGGCCGCTGCCCAACTTTGTATCTTGCGCCAATTCGTTCGGATCAGCCGGCGCGCCGGCGTCCGTCTACACCGGCACAAGCGTCGGCGCCTCGCCCATGTCCCTCATCCTGGTCAACAAGCAGCGGATGGATCGCGCGTATGGGACAACCGACACGACCAGCCTGATGTCCACGCTGCGCACGCTCGCCGACGATGCCGACGTCAAGGGCGTGCTCGTCCCGGTAGAGAACACGACGGTCGTCAGCAGCACCTATGCGCTGTGGGATAGTGATGCCTGCAATCCGAACAAGGTCAACGAGGTCGCCCGAGCGATCAAGCAGAGCATCGTGCTGACGTACTCCCAGGCTTATTCGCCCACACTCAAATACTTGGTGCTCGTCGGCGACGACTTGATGCTCCCGTTCTACCGCGTGCCGGACGATGCCTACCTCGCCAACGAGTCGGTCTATGCCGCGCGTTCTGCCATCAGCGACACTACGGCGACGTACACGGCTCTTGAGCGAGGCTATATCCTGACGGACGATTTCTACGGCGACCGCGACCCGATCAAGTGGCGCGGGCGCGAGCTATACGTGCCCGACCTGGCGACGGGCCGCCTGGTGGAGACGCCCGCCGAAATCAAGGCGATGCTCCTGGCATTCCAGAGCAGTAAGGTGCTCAGCCCCACCAACGCTTTCGTCAGCGGTTATGACTTTCTCACCGATAGCGCCCTCGCCATCAGCAACACGCTGGGCAGTCACGGCCTCGCGCCAACCACGCTCATCAGCGATACGTGGGATGCTACACAACTTCAGACTAACTGGCCGAACACCCGGCGCGACCTGGCCTCAATCAACGCGCATTTTGATCATTGGCAGGCCATTCCGCCCTCGGTAGGAGGAACGTTGAGCGCAGGCGACATCATCGCCGGAACGGCCAACATGAGCGGCACGGTCAACTTTTCGGTCGGCTGCCACTCGGGCTTGAGCGTGCCCGACCAGCACACCGCCGTCCACCCGCTCGACTTTGCCCAGGCGCTGGCGCAAAAGGGCGCGTGGTGGATCGGCAACACGGGCTATGGCTACGGCATGGACGACTCGGTCGCTTTTTCCGAGCGGTTGATGTACTTGTTCTCGCAAAGGCTGACCTTCACATCCACCATGCCGGTAGGTGAGGCGCTGCGGTGGGCTAAGAATCGCTACGTGGGCAGCGTGCCGAGCGGCGGCCTGGGCACCTATGACGAGAAAATAATGATCGAGTCTACGCTCTACGGCCTGCCGATGTATCGCGTTTCCGTGCCCAGCCCCGGCGGCCTCTCGGCGCTCGACCAGCCGCGCATCAGCGCGAGCGCCGCAGTGACCGAGTCGTTGTCCTTTGCGCCCTTGTTCGACGAGTTGAATGACACAACCGACGGCCGCTATTATTCGGTCGAAGGCGAGGTGCAGGTCAGCCCGGGCCGGCCGGTGCAGCCGCGCACGAGTCAATCAACGCCGCTCAAGACTGGTCAGACGCCACACGGCGCAGTGCTCGTCAGCGCCATCTCCGACCAGACCGATGGGTTCAACCCGCTCATCTCTAATCCGGTGAGCGAGACCAAGACGACCGAGCCGCCGTATGATAATCCGGGTTGGTTCCCGGCCAACATGTGGGCGGTCAATCGGCTGGGCGATGAAGCGCTCCTCGTCGTAGTGCCGGCGCAGTTCGAAGGGAATCAAGATAGCGGGACGCTGCGCCGCTTCACCGCGCTCGACTTTCAGGTGTATTACACCACCACCGCCAGCCCGGACTGGTCTTCGCCGATCGTGTGGCTGGTGGAAGCATTGGCAGTGCAAGACAAGGCCGACTTTTGGGTCACGGCCCAGGACACTTCGGGCATCCAGCGCGTGTTGGTGGTTTACACGCAGGATGGCAGTCAGTGGGACAGCCGCGACTTGAGTTATGACTCTGAAGAGGATCGCTGGCAGACGCACCTGACCGGGCTGACGGGCGATTTTGTCTATTTCGTCCAGGTCGTGGATGGCGCAGGCAACGTCACCGTCACGTCCAACAAAGGCTTGCTCTTTGAGCCGACGCGGTACAACATCTATTTGCCGGTCGTCATGAGGAACTGAGTCAGCTCGTCGCCTTCGGCGGCTGAAAGTCCAAGGGCTTTTGGCGCAAGCCTCTGCGCTGCCAAAAGCCCTTTCTTTGCCTCAGAGTCGTGCGGCGCGCGAGCAGACAAAATGATCAAGATGTGGAGACGACTATTGGCAGGAGATTGAAGGCTGGACGTTGTAGAGAATAGACTTTTTCCCGGCCAGGCCAGGGTAGCTCAGCCTGACTGTGGCATTGCATGCTTTGTTGATGGTCATTTCAATCGTCACGTGACCTCGCGCGGGGTCATCGAATCCCCATTGCATCGTTTTGCCCCCGTCGTAAGTGGCCGACGCAAAACCAATCAGGCCGAACGCATAAGGCGATGCGAACGTGGTCGCCGGCGAAGCTAAAAGCTGAGAGCCGGATTGCTCGATTTTGATTTGCTGGAGGCGCTGAGGGTCGCCCAGAGCTTCGTCTACCAGCCACAGGCCGACAAAGCTTTCTATCGTGCCCGCGTAGGTGGGGACCGGGCTGGGCTTGGGCGTGGCCGTAGCCGGCCCGGTCGGCGTCGGCGTCACCGCCACGACGATAGAGACAGTCAATCCGGTCAACGGCTGTCCGCCGGGCGTGCGAAGCTGCCACTTGCCTTTGTATTCGCCGGGATTGGCGGGCGCTGTGAGCGTGAGGGAAAGGTCGCGCGCGCCGCCGGAGACTGTCGGCGGCACAGCCACGACGGCCGGCCCGCCCATTTGATTCCCCTCAGTAAACACCAATACAAAGCCCGCGCTCCAATCACACGTTCCTGAATTCTTGACGCGCCACGTCTTGACGAGCTGCGCGCCGGGCGCAACGCTCGAGTGATCGGGGATCGTCACATCGGCGACGAACGCCGCGCCCATGGCGCAGCCCGGCGTCGCGCCAGTGGTCGGCCCAACGGTGGGCGGGACGGGCGTATGCGTCGCGGGAACAGGCGTGCTGGTCGCCGGAGGCGGCAGCGTGCTGACGCGCACGCCGCTCAGCGGCGGCAGCGTTTCGGTCGGCGCAAGCGTTGGGCGGGCTGGCTCTGTGCCGCACGCCGCCAGCAAGACCGCCAACGCAGCCAGAGTTGTCTTTATCCTTTTTTTCTTCATGCTGTGATTGTACCGCCATTTCGCTGAAAACTCAATGCAATCCAATCCGGGACCCGCGATATGCAATACGCGATACGCCCCAGATGTGGTATCATTATGAGCCGAGGAAGGCTATGCAAATCCACGAGCAATTCAACACGGTTATCCTCTCCAACGACCAGGTGGCCTTTCGGCTCAACCTGGCCCACGCGCGCTACACGCTCGCGCCACACAATGGCAGCGTGCCTTGCCTGGAGGCGCGCGCCGATGCGACGTATCGCGCGGGCGAGCGCGAGCGCGCCGCCTGGCCCACGCGCGTTTCGAGCTGGAAGCATCAGCCCATCCGCGACGCTCACGGCGCGGGCGTCGAGGCCGAGTTCGAGCTGGTGACGACGACCGGCAGCTCGGCGGTGTCGCTCGTCGTGCGGATGTACGACGCAAGACCCTTTGCGCTTGTGCGGCTGGTGCTCGTCAATCGCACTGCGCAGCCCATCGCTGTGGACACACTGATTCCGGTCAGTGCCATGCCGCGAGGAGGTGGTAGCGTTCGATTTGCTGACACCTCTACGCCGCTTTCCTTGCTCAAGAATGGCTGGCAGGCGTGGTGCTTTGCCGGGGTACGTCACGCGCATCAGCGTGATGCGAGCACGCGCCTGGGGCCGTTCAGCTCGCCGCAGACGCTCAATCCGCTCACGCCCATCTCGTCCACGCCCGGCATCCTCAGCAGCGACATGTACGCCGTGCTGACAGATGGAACATCAGCCTTCGTCGTCGGACAACTGACCACGGCCGACCAATTCACGGCGATTGTGGCCGATTGCTGTCCCGCGCGCCCCTCACTTCAGGTGACGTGCCAGGCTGACGGCGTGCCGCTTCCGCCGGAAGGCCGCCTGGCTTCGGAATGGATTTACCTCGAGCCGACCAGCGTCCAAGTCCTTGACCCATTAGCTCATTACGCCGAAGCCGTCGCCCGGCAGATGCGCGCGCGTGTGCCCAAGCAAATCGCCACCGGCTGGTGCTCGTGGTACTACTTTTTTGGGCAAGTCAACGAGCAAGATTTTGTCGCCAACCTGGAAGAGATCGCCAAGAGCCGCGACGAGATGCCGCTCTCGACCGTTCAGCTCGACGATGGCTTTCAGGCGGACGTGGGCGATTGGCTGACCGTCAACGAAAAATTTCCGCAGGGACTGGCGTGGCTGGCCGAGCGCGCGCAAAGCGCAGGTCTCACGCCTGGCCTGTGGCTTGCGCCGTTCATCGTCAAGCCGTCGTCGCGCACAGCGCGCGAGCACGCCGAGTGGCTCTTGCACGACGAGCGCGGGCAGCTGGTGTCTTCGGGCTACAACTGGGGCCAGTTCACGCAGGCGCTCGACCCGACGCATCCCGGCACGCAGGATTACGTGCGGCGCGTGGTCAGCAAGGTCGTGCACGAGTGGGGCTTTCCGTACCTCAAGCTGGATTTTCTTTTCGCGGCGGCGCTGCCTGGCCGGCGACACGACCCGGAGACGACGCGTGCGCAGGCGCTCCGGCGCGGGCTGGAGCTGATCCGCGAGACTGCCGGGCAAAAAGCGTTTCTGCTGGGCTGCGGTTGTCCGCTAGGGCCGGGCGTCGGCATTTTCGATGCCATGCGCATCGGCCCGGACGTGGCCCCGGATTGGAATCCGAGGCTGTTCAACATCTCGGCTGTCTGGCGCGACGAAAGCGGAATGGCCTCAGCGCGGAATGCCATCCGCAACACGCTCGTCCGCAGCGCGCTGCACGGGCGCTGGTGGCACAACGACCCGGACTGCTTGCTGGCCCGCGATAAAGACACGCGCCTGACCGAAGACGAGGTTCAGTCGCTCGCCAGCGTCATCGGGCTTTCGGGCGGGCTGGTGCTTGCCAGCGACGACCTGCCCGCTCTGCCGCTGGATCGCCGTCGCTATCTGACAGCATTGCTCCCGGCATTGGGCGAGCGCGCGGTCCCGCTCGACTTGCTCGAGCGCGAAATGCCGGAGCTGTACGTCCTGCGGATGAAGCGCGAGTGGGGCGAGTGGCTCGTCGTCGGCGTTTTCAATTGGGATGACAAGCCCGGCTCGCGTGCGCTCGATCTCAAGCGGCTGGGCCTGGACGCGATCCAGCCTCATCACGTGTTTGACTTTTGGGAGGGCCGCTACATGTGCGTGACCGATGGCTGCGTGACGCTCGACTCGATTCCGGCGCACGGCGCGCATCTCTTGCGCGTCTGCCCCGTTGCCGATCAGCCGCACGTGGTTGCGACGACGCTGCACGTCACGATGGGCGGCGAAGTGACCGGGTGGCAGGTCGAGACGGGAGG
>Ga0315291_10005326_pt1 | contig 16145 bp, 21 predicted proteins | sample YL17G12_20_MG_FD_203070 | JGI IMG/M metagenome (GOLD analysis project Ga0315291, IMG submission 203070) | Sediment microbial communities from Yellowstone Lake, YNP, Wyoming, USA - YL17G12_20 | ecosystem: Environmental > Aquatic > Freshwater > Lake > Sediment | place: USA: Wyoming | collected...
GGGAATAAGAAGAGTAGCAAAGAAGGGGTGGAGAGAGGATTCTCTCCTTACTGTTGGATTTGACCGGGAAGATTCTTGTTGCTTTCCAGCGCCAATACAGTGTAACCTTTTTTATATCGCTCTATAAAAAAATATTATTACTAAGATCATTTTTATCTGGCGGTGGAACGCTTATGCTAAAGGCCTTTTGGCCGGAGCTAAGTCGCCAATGAATCTCTAGCAGCCGTCCAAAAGCATCTTTTTATTGGGTATCTAGGTCTCATGGATATCGAATATCCGGCCTAGAAATATGCTCGTGCAATTACAAGGCCGAACATAGCGGAGATTGTATCTCTTACCAAAAAATATAAGTATAAGCAATGTGAACTAATGACTATATTAACGGATGTAAGGGGTGAGACTATAACGAATACAGGACTATTAATGGTGTTGGCCATCGCCGCTTTGTTCGTCGCTCCGGCTCTGGCGGAGAGCGCCTTTGGCGGCGATGGTGCCGTGGACGTCCTCGGGGATGGAATCTTCGAGACGGAGGGGAGCTCCTTCAAGTTCCCGGTCGACCAGGACACTAGCGTGGATACTCTAGTGGTTGGAGACGACAAGGCCCTGGCCTTTGGAATGATCTGGGGCATGGATCCTCCGGCGGTGGCTGTGAATAACCTAGAGATCAAGAAGAACCAGGATTCAGGCGACTGCAAGTGCTGCAATCCGCTGGCCGGCTGGGGCAATGCTCCGGCGGAAGAAGCCATGTCAGCATCGGGGATCAAGGACATCATTGGATGCCAGGACTGCTGCAAGAAGATGAACATTGAGCAAATCACGGTAGGAGATCGGGAGGCAATGGCCTTCGGCTTCGCCACGGCAACCAATAACGTAAAGATAGTGACCAACCAGCAGTAACCTCGGGTCCAAGGCCTGGGGGGGAGAGATGGTGAAGATGCTAGCACCCACTGGCCTCGCGCCGGTGGGGGTAGCCTTTCTTTTATTCTGTTTGATCGCGCAGGCATGTTTGGCGGAGTGCAGCAACTGCACGACGCTCGAGAAGGTCCGGGACTTTCATCGGATGTTCAAGGATCCTGGCCCCAACGCCAACAAAGCCTGGTCTGAGCTTCCGCCATTGCCGTCCTTCTCCACATTCGCGAAAATAGGCTCGCAGGGCGAATCCGGCGTCCCTCAACAGGGCCTGGTGGCCATAAACAACAACAAGCAACGAGATCTGGTCTTCAATGATCCTCTGGCTCCCACGATGTCGCGCCTGAACTCTATGGAGATCGATGTGAGCCGGATAACCGTAATTGCCATGAATATGGTGAAAGGGGGCAATGCGGTGGCCACCTCGAATATAATCCTCAATCCCGTGCAATACCAGGGATCCTGCTCACAAGAGGAGATCGAGGAGAGGCTAGTCTGAGCAGCGATATCTCCTCGATATTGCGGGCATCTGCTATGCTTCTTCAAGAAGGATAATTTATTTTTAAGAATACTATTTATTCTCTTCTTCTTTAGGATCGAAAAGCCTTTGATCCGGCATCCAGGGCCATCAATTTCTTTAATATCGCCACCCGTATTTTAACAATTTTGCTCCCCGTCGCGGGCTACAATCCTTCTCGCATATTCTTCAATGGTATTCTCTTCCTGAGATATACAGTGCCAAATTTTACGCCGAAAATATCCAATATATTCTTAATTCTCCTTCAAAAAAACACCAAAACGTATAAATATAATCGGGTGAAATTTAGAATAAACCTAAACTATAGTGGGGTGAGACTATTAAAAAAGTAGCAATACTCTTCGTGGTGGTCGTGGCCCTAGCCCTGGCGGCGCCGGCCATGGCGGCAGGTGCCTCCATGGGCACCGACAAGGTGGATATCCTGGGAGATGGGATATTCGAGACAGATGGAAGCGCCTTCAGACTGCCCAGCGCAGGGGATACCAACTTCGATTCCGTGACTGTGGGAAATGATCGTGCATTGGCCGTTGGGGCTTTTGCAGTGGGCGGCTTCCTCGGCAGTCCTGCGTTGGCAGGTAATAGCGGGGGTGTTCTGGCATCAAACGAGCTGGAAATAAAAAAGAACCAGGATTCAGGAGAATGTGAATGCTGCCAGGCCCTTAATCCAGCCTGCCCCTGTCAAGACTGCTGCACAAAATACAACATTGAGGAGATAACAGTAGGAAATAGGCAGGCTACGGCCATTGGAGCTGGAGCGGTCGGAGGGTTTATAATCTCTCCCGCGGCTGCCGGAAATGCAGGTTCAGTTGTCGCTACCAACAGCGTGAGGATAATCACCAACCAGCAGTGAAGATATCCAGCCAAAAGGCTTCAAAATGAGACCGATGCTAACTCCTGCAGGCTGCTTTGTCATCCTGGCAGGATTAGCACTAATTTTTTGCGCTTATTTCTGCGGCTCGGGCGGCGCTGTTGTCGTCGATAACTCTTCTAATGATAAATATAACGGCTCTTCTCTTGATAAGCTGAAGGATTTTCATCATCTCTTCAAGTCACCTGCATACTCCATAGCTCCAGCAAGTCGGCCGCCTTTTCCCCTCGTGAAAAATGAGCAGAAAGAGGAGGGCTCCATGAATGGCTCCTCCTGGCAGGGGAAGGGCATAGTGGCCCTGAACAGCAAGGTATCCAGAGACATTAGATTTGACGGCCCCCTCGAGCCAGCCTCTTCCAAAGTCAACTATATGGACATCGATGTGAGCCGGATAACGGTCATAGCTATAAACATGATGGGAAAAGGCAGCGCTGCAGCCACCTCCAACATAATTTTAAGTCCAGTGCAGTACCTGGGTCCGCCGGGTCGCGACGGCGAGGTGGAAGAGAAGCTGAGATGATAGGTTCAGGGCCTGGATCTCTAGGATGATCCCACCATTATAAACCAGAAGAGCATCACTCCAATAGCCATCAGCATCAGCAGGAGCGCGGTCCTCCCATCAGATCCCACTACGATGGGAATCGGCCCGATCATCACTACCGCCCCCCCCCCCTTTCACCCCAGTTCTCTTCTCTTCTGCCTCTGCACTCTTTTGACGCGAGCCTTCAGCATAGATCTTTCCTTGGGCAGGCAAGTGGAGTATCCACATCCCGGGGAATATCAGGCTCAACCCCAGGAGAGCCAGGAAGAAGGCGGAGAGCATCACCATCCCCTGAAGAGCAAGAAGGAGAAGGCCATCAGGCCAAAGGATAGAAGCATCGATAACATTGCCATCTCCGGGCTGGATCCGAAGACGACAGGTATCGTTCCGATGAGCAGCACGCTGCCGTAGCCGGCGTTGCCTGCCAAGGCGGCCTGGTAGATGGAGATGGCGACGAGAATTAAGCCTGCTGCTACTAATGCCCAGCCAATTGCACGTCTCATTTCAGTCTCTCTACTATCTGCACAAAGTATAAGGGCATTTTGCGATATGCACTCTCTGACATGATCATCCCGCGGCCGAGAGGCACCAGAGATTTTCTCCCTCAGGAGGCCTGGAGGAGGAATGCGGTCAGAAGGACCATGGAGGGCGTCCTGGAAAGATGGGGATACCAGGAGATAGCCACCCCCACCTTTGAGCATCTGGAGCTCTTCACTCTGAAGTCGGGGGATGCAGTAGTAGAGGAGATCTACAGCTTCAAGGACAAAGGAGGGCGCGACCTGGCCCTTCGGCCGGAGCTCACCGCTCCTGTGATGCGCATGTACGTGAGCGAGCTGCATAATGCGCTCAAGCCGCTGCGGCTCTGCTACTTCGGAAACTGCTTCCGCTACGAGAGGCCGCAGCGAGGCCGGTTCAGGGAGTTCTGGCAGATGGGAGCGGAGCTCATAGGGGGGAGAAAGGCTGACTCCGAGGCAGAGGTGGTTGCGCTGGCGGACCAGATGCTCGAGGGGGCTGGAGTAAAGGGCGAGATCCATCTGGGACACCTGGGGCTGGTGAGATCCATCTTGAGCAAGATTGGGCCGGAGCACAGATCGGCCATGATGAGGATGATAGACAAGAAGGAGCACCAGCGCTTGAAAGAGCACCTCGTGGAGCTGGGTGCCGATCATCTGGGGCTCTGGGAGCTCATCAACCTAAAGGGAGATCGGGCCCTGGAGGCGGCGGTCGGCCTGGCCCAGGACCTGGCCTTGATGGATGGCAAAGGGGAATCTGCTGCGAGCACATCGGCGGACGTTGCTGGCGGCCGAACCTCAGCGCGCACAGGCCGAGCAGTGGCAGCTGATCTGAGCCTCCTCGAGTTCGGAGAGACTGTGGAGCTTCTGGAGGCCTACGGCGTAGAGATAACCATCGACTTCGAGATCGTGCGCGGCCTGGAGTACTACTCAGGAACGGTCTTTGAGATCTATGCCTCCGGGCTGGGGGCTCAGAGCCAGATCTGTGGCGGGGGGACTTACGAGCTGGCCAGCCTCTTCGGGGGGAAAGAGACCTCCTCCACGGGATTCGGCCTGGGCTTTGACAGGATCATGGAGATCGCCCAGGTGGAAGAGCGGAAAAGATCGCCGGCAGTTTTGGCCTTTACTCCAGATGTCAAGGCCGAGGCCATCAGGCTCGGAAACAGGCTGCGCAAGAGCGTTCCTCTGCTAATGGATGTGATGGGTCGAGGCCTGGGGGCTCAGCTGAAGCATGCTGACGCTGCCGGCGCGGACTTTGCGATCATCGTGGGGGAGAGCGAGCTTGCCGAAGGAAAGATCACCCTCCGAAATATGCAGACTGGGGAGCAGGAGAAGCTCACCCTGGAGGAATTAGAAAAGAGGCTTGCTGAAGAGCTCTAGTCCTGCGAGAGTGAAGAGCAAATCGATCTATCAACCCTTTCGCCGTGTGGTGTTCCCCGCGAACGCTTAGGGATAACGCCCGCGGCCTCGCGCGGGAGCTAATGGCATCGGGGCGACGCAGGATAAAGCACAATAGAAAATCAAACCATTTCGAGGTTCACGACTGAAAAATGGGCGAACTCAAAATGGGGTGTCCTTTCAAGAAACCGTGGGCTTTCCCCTTAAATTGGCGTTTAAGAAAAATTGAGAAGAGATAAGGAGCCCGAATCTCGAGAGCAAATTCTAGCGACTTGATTACAGCAGCCCCATGTTCTCTAGCTGCTGCCGCACGATCTTCACGCCCTCCTCGCATTCCTGTGGGGATTTGCCGCCTGTCACCACCAGTTTGCCGGAGCTGAATATCAGCACCACCACCTTGGGCTGTTTGATCCTGTAGACCAGGCCCGGAAACTGCTCGGGCTCGTACTCGATGTTCTCCAGCCCCAGGCCCAGGGCGATGGCATTTAGGTTGAGATCGGTCTTGAGATCGGCGCTGGCCACAATGTTCTGAACGTGAATCTCCGGATCGAGAGTGATGTTCTCGAAGCCGATGGACTTCAATGTATGCGCCATGTTGGTTATTACCGTCCTCACGTCTTCCACGTTCTTGGCTCCGGTGCAGACCACTTTGCCGGAGGTGAAAATTAGAAATGCCGCTCTGGGAGACTTCACCCTGTAGACGAGTCCGGGAAACTTCTCCTTGTTGTATTCAGCCCCTTCCAGCTCGGCCTCGATCTTATGGAGATCGAACGTTTCCGCAAGTTTGGTAGATGCCACCACGTTCTCAATATTAATTGTGGACTCCATATTCAAGTATCTCCAAACTACCTTTATAAACTGGGTATATATAAACTATGGTATTTAAGCCATATAAACTGCTTATAAACTCTTTAAGATCTGCCTAACGCACTATGAGCCCGATGAGGTTGTTGAAAGCCGCCGATGGGATTCGAACCCATGATTTGCTGATCTTTCGGAACTCTTACGAATCAGCCGCTCTGACCGAGCTAAGCCACGGCGGCCCTGCTAGTGCTCCTTGAGGCAACCATTTAAGAGTTGCGGATAGATCCCTTTTCGCTCCTCTGCCGCTCGATCTCCTCTGCCAGCTGAGGCAGAAAGGTACCAATGTCCGTCACCAGACCGATGGCCTGGGCAGAGCCCCGGTCCATTAGCTTGGTCACTGTAGCTGGATTTATGTCCAAGCAGATGGTCTTGACAAAAGAAGGAAGCAGGTTGCCAACGGCAATTGAGTGCAACATGGTCCCCAGCATGATGGTCATGTCCACTCCCCGCAGAGCTTCTTCCATGGCATCCTTGGCCTTCATTGTATCCGTGATCACCTCCGGCAAGGGTCCATCATCGCGAATGGAGCCGGCGAGTACGAAGGGAACGCCCTTCTTGAGGCACTCATACATGATGCCTCCTCTGATCTTCCCGTCCTCTACGGCCTTTCGGATAGACCCGCTGGCCATGATCTCGCTGATGGCGTAGAGGTGGTTCCTGTGGCCTCCAGATATGGCGTTGCCAGAGCTGTCCATGCCCAGGCTGGTGCCGAAGAGCTGCCTCTCTATGTCGTGGACGGCCACAGCGTTTCCTGCCAGCAAAACGTCCACATAGCCTTGGGAGATCATCCTCGACAGGGCGGGCGCAGCTCCGGTATGGATGACCGCCGGCCCGCAGACCACGGCTATCTTCCCACCTGCATCTTTTGTGCTGGTGATCTCCGCAGCCAGCTGCCTGACCAGCTCTCCGCTGGGGCGCTCTGAAGAGACCTGGTTGGACATAAAGCCGAAGAGGGTCTTCTGCCTGGGCCTCTCCGGCGGTACCACCTTCACTCCGGAGGTGCCTACCACGACCGGATCCCCTTTCCTTATATGCCCGATGGGAGTGCAGAACGCCCTATCCTCCTTCAAGATGACGAGGCAGTCCATGTGGATGTTCTCCACTGCCGTCCACGACCCCTGGTGCCGAACGTAGGTGGGATGGTTGGTGGTGGAGTAGAAGCCTCTCGGAACAACCATATCTCCTGGAGCTACGGCTATCTTCGCGTCATCCATCTCTGCGAGCCTCGCGCCTAGGGCGTTGAGCTCCAGCAGGATGCGGTCGAGGTGGCCGGCGTCTTCGCCCACCACCGTTATCTGCACGTGGCTGGTATCGTTCTTTCTCTGGCCGATGCTGAAACTCTTGATCTCAAACTCCCCGCCCATGTCCATGATCTTGTCCAGGACCCTTGTTAGGATGAGTGAGTCGATGAGATGGCCTTCCATCTCGATGTCGGCTATTTCGCTCATGAGATGCGACCTGCCCTTACCAGGTATCTCCCTCCAGGAGAGCCTGGGTTTTATCGTTTGTGCTCATTATCGGCCTGGCAATCCTGATTATATAGCCTTCGTCGCTGGGCTCGGGCGGATCGAAGATGGCCTTCATGCCGCTGCGACGCAGATGATACTCGAATTCTCTGGCCGTCTGGAGGCTCTTGACCTTGATCTGCACATGCTGGACAATCTGCTCTCCGCGAATCTTTTTTTGAATGGTGTCTACCATTGGAAAAAGAATGCTCTTTCCAAGGCGCAGCGCCCTGGCAGTTCTCTCCTCCTCCGACTCCCTCCACTCCGCTGACTGAAAGCCCTCGCGCACAGCGCGGGAGACGAAGAAGTCCAGTGCATAGTCGTTATAGTACCTGAAGGCCACCTCGAGGTCGCCGCAGTTGCTCTCCGAGCAGGTGTATTTGAGGGGAGAGACTTTGTTATCCGGATCCTTCATCACCACCCCTTCCCGTCCTCTCTTTCCCAAGGATCTGATGATCCGGACCGTCTCCTCATAGGCCCTTTCTCTGCCAAACTCGCCGAAGAGGCTCGTTGCCTTCAGCGCGTACTCCCGGGCGAACTCATGGGTCTTGATGACGCCTAACGTGCCTCTCTGCCCCTTTCTGGAGAGGTCAAAGAGGTAGAAGTCGATGGAGTCGGTGGGATAGACCTCTTTTGGAACATAGGGATTCTCCGGTCCCACCATCTCCCCGCACAGCACCATCTCCGGATGGTCGTGAAATACCTTCTCGGGCACCAGCTGCTCGGCCACCTCTGTAGAATAGGGACAGATGAAACCCCCCCGGGTGAGGGCCACCATCTCCCCGTCTACAGATGCTATGCGGACGTTGTAGCCGTTCATCTTCTCCTCCACGGCTACGCGGTCCGAAAAATGTCTCCTAAGGGCTGCAGCAAGCATCATGGCCCTTCTTATCTTCGGATATCCGTGAACTATCTCGCCATTTTCGAAGATGATAGTTCCTGCCTCGATTCCCGATGTTGCTTTCTCAAATCTCAGCAACCGAGGCTCAGGCCAGCTCGACCTCTTGATCACCGTCTGCTGCAGATTTTGCAGCCTGGTAAGGGATATGTCTAGCTTGTCTGCCACCCTTTGCAGGTTCATCTGGTTCTCACCAGATAATCGATGAGGGACCTCCTGGTGATCATTCCCACCAGCTCCTCTTTGCGGTTCAGCACCGGCACTCCGCCCCGGTTCTCGGCGAGGATGATCCTTTTAACCTCCTCCAGGGGTGTGTCGGCGTAGGCATACTTGACGTCCTGGGTCATCACGTCCGATACCAGGATATTATAGATGCGGGCATACTGCCTGCTACTGGTCTCATTGAGGTCCCGGAAGGCGCGCATGGCCCTGGCTACATCTCTCTCTGTGACGATTCCCACCAGCCTGCCGTTCTCCATTACGGGCAGCCTTCCTACATCCCTATCCATCATCATTCTTCGGGCGTGCACCAGCCGGTCGCTGGCGTTAACAGTGAGGGGAACGGCCATTGCGTCGCCTGCCTGCCCAGGTATATTAACTGCCGCCAGGACCTCCCTGGGCCTGACCCATCCAACGATCTTATCCCCCTCCATGGCCACCAGGACTGAGGTCTTCTGCAGGAGGACCATGGCGTCCTCCACGCTCATATCCGGGCGGACCTTTATCACGGCATCGAGGGTGGCAGAGGCAACGTGCAGCGAGGAGGCGGGCAGCCCAAGGCTCTTTCTTGTGCCGAGGACCCGGGCGATCAGTCTGGTGGTAATGATTCCTCCCAGCTTATCCTTGTTGGTGACCAGCAACCTGCGCAGGTCATGCTTCTCCATCAGATCCAGGGCGTGGCCTATTCGCTCCGACTTATCGATAGTGACCGGTTCAGTCATTATATCCTTCACCTGCATCACTTCCACCTCCCCACCTCTGCTATTATCTCGTCGGCAGAGAAGTAGCCCATTATCTCCCCCGTTTCCCTGACTGGCATCCCTATGATGTGCTTTTCCGCCAGCATCTTTGCAGCGTCTACGGCTTTCATCTCCGGGCTGATGCTTATGATGGGCGAGGTCATGATGTCCTCGGCCACAAAGGGAACCTCTTTGATGTACCTGTACTGCTTCCTGCCGGCGGTGCTCTCTTTGCGGGTCATCTTGATGACCTTGGGCTCCATCTCGTCCTTGGGGCCCATCATCTCTGAGAAGGTCAGACCAGAGCGGGTGACTATCCCCACGGGAGTGTCGGTATCCTCGTAAACCAGGGCTCTGCTAATCCCCTGTACGTTCATCTGCTCCAGGACATGGGAAATGGTGTGGTGCCGGTGCACCTTGAGCAGGTTCTTGTTCATCAGGTCTCCTACTCTTGCCCCTATCTCCTGCTCGGCAAAGAATCTGATCATGTCCCGGCTGGTGATCATGCCTACGATCTCTCCGTCCCGCTCCACCGGCAGTCCACTGATATCGTTTTCTACCATCAGCTCTGCCGCCTGGGGCATGGTGGCATCCTGGAAGATGGTGATGGGTTTCTCAGTCATGACCAGGTTTATGGGGACCCTGTCGATAGGTCGCCTGCGCCATTCAGGAGATGCCTGGTGGAGTCTGTTAGTGATATCGTATTTGGTCACTATTCCCACCAGCTTGCCGCCGTCCATCACAGGAAGCCTGCCAATGCCATACTTGAACATCAGGTTCCTGGCCCTCTGAATCGGCTCGTTCTTGTCAATGACGTAGACCGGGGAGCGCATATACTCCTTAATTTTCTTCATGGTAGTATTCCTCGGTTCTCAGCCAGTGCTCTCACATAGTCCCTCTCTGTCAAGATCCCCACCAGCGATTCTCTATCCATTACCGGAAGAGAACCTATGTCGTTGTCCATCATCTTCTGGGCGGCGGATCCGATATCCACTCTTCTCTCTGTGGTCACCAGGCCGCGCTTCATCAGCGTCTTGATAGGCAGTCTCATGACCTCTCCAATATCTCCCGTCACCACCTTCAGAAAGGCCTCTCCGCTCCCTAAGTACTTCATGATGTCTGAGGCGGTGACTATTCCCATCAAAACGCCATCCTGAACCACGGGCATGCGGCGAAATCCCTTCTGGATGATCATCCTGGTCATCTTCTCGATGGTAGTCTGAGCCGGCGCCGTAACCACATTGGGGTTCATGAAGGACTCTACGACCAGGTCTGTCTGTAGGCCGGCAGTGAAAGCCACGAAGTCCTCCTCGGTGATGATGGCATTGATTCGTGTCTCGTCGTCGACTATGGGCAGCCCTCCTACATTTCTCTCATACATAAGCTTTAGGGCGTCGTTGAGGGAGGTCTTATCGCTGACATAGGTGAGACGGGTGCTCATGATCTCTCTGATGTCGGCGTTGATGGCAGTGAAGATGTTCCCGCCGTACTTTTCCTTGAGCAAGTTATGCCTCAGCCCTCCGCCAAGGAAATCCACAATGTCCACGCTGGTCACGAAGCCCAGGAGTCTGTTGGTCCCCGCATCGGCAATGGGTAGCCGGCTGAAGCCATAATATGTCATGGTCTTTATGGCTCCCATGATGGTGGTTGTGGGAGGAACGGCGACTACGTCCCGGGAGGCCACGCTCATCACTTCTCCTGAGCGCTTTGCTGTCCTGGAATCGAACTGTAGAGGCCCTCTATCTCTGGAGCCCGGGGAGATGAGCATTCTGTCATCTCTTTTAGGTATTCTTGTGATGTCCTTTCCTGTCGATGGCCCTTTCTTCATATCACTCACCAAGATAGCTTTTGATAAGATCGTATCTGTCAACAATTCCCACCAGCTTTCCCCCCTCCACCACGGAAATCCTGCCTACGTCGTGCTTGAGCATGATCTCAATGGCAGATCGCAAGCTATCATCGGGACTGATGCTATAAAGAGGGGTGCTCATCAGCTTTTCAACCTTCAGCTGCAGGGAGTTCGCTGGTCTAGTATCGCTCTCCTTGCTTATCCTGGCCCACCCCCTCTTGAGGATGTCGAACCTGGTGATCATGCCTATTGGTTTGCCTGCGCCGCTCACCACCGGAAGACCTGTGAAATCCTCCTCAGCCATCTTTTCCCAGACCTTGGTAATGGAGTCGTCAGGCTTGGCCACTACCACATCGGTGCGCATGATCTCGCGGATCCTTCTATTCGGCACCTTTTGCAGATCGATATGCCCAAAAACGTCCAGCAGGCTGACAACCCCTCTTAGAACTGGAATGTCCTCTGACTGAACCACAGGCAATAGTGTGCACTTCTCTCTGAGCATGAGCCTGGCGGCATCAAGCATCTCCATCTCTCCTGTGATGAGAGGAACTCTGACTGTGAATCCAGCCACGGTGATGTTGGATCTGGTGGAGGTTATGCGCAGCGCGTCTTGAGGGGTGATGATGCCAGCGACGTGCTTGCTACCGTTTACTACCGGCAATCCTCTGACATGATGATCCCTTATCATCTGGCGCGCTTTGGTAAGAAATGTGGAATCCTCGACGTAAAGAGGATCTCTGGACATGATATCTTCAACCAACATAGTAATCCCTCTGCTGTCTAAGGTTGACTATCTACTCTCGTCTCTACAGCTCCAGCAGAGCAACTCGCCGTTTACAGTCTTCAAAGAATCCGAGAGCTGGCCGCAAAGTTCGCATATTCCCCTCTCCATCTCCCTTGACTGCTCGATGTGGATGTTCTCTCTGTGCATCTCCAGGAGATCGCTGAGAATTTCGCTCAAACCGATAGAGGATCCAGAGACAAGATCGGTGTCGGTTATGATACCTACCAGCTTTCCGTTAGAGATCACGGGGAGTCTCTTGACGCCTGATTTGAGCATGAGCGCTGCAGCATCGCGCAGGCTGGCCTCAGGAGCTATTGTTACCAGCGGGGAGCTCATTACCTCTCCCACCTTAACTGCTCTCGGGTCTGCAGCCCTGGCGACTATCTTCTTGACCAGGTCCCTCTCTGTGAGTATGCCTTTGGGCTCTTTTCCATATACTATTATCAGGCAGCCCACGTTGGCTGAGCCCATCTTTCTGGCAGCGCTCAGCACGTCGAGATCGGATTCTGCTGTAATCACTGGCCGGGTCATAATATCCCGGACTGGAATCTCAGTCTCCATCGCCATAATCTCCGTGATCCATCTTCTCCTATCAGAGAGCTACAGATATTAAAAGGCTACTGTGGCCCGGTAGAGGTGATTAGATTATTTTTATATTATTTATTCTGATATGTGTTTGATGATGTGTTCCATCTCCGCGAGAATCAGATTTATGCCCAGCTTGGCCGCATTTGGAGAACCGGGAAGGCAGAAGATGGGCTTTTTCTGGAATACTCCTGCAGTCGCCCTGGTCAGCATGGCCCGGGTGCCCACCTCTTGCAGGCTGCGCAGCCTGAAGATCTCTCCGAACCCGGGAAGGGTCTTCTCGAAAAGAGGCTCCACCGCTTCCAGGGTGAGATCTCGAGGGGCCAGGCCTGTGCCGCCGCAGATTACGATCGCATCACCGTTGCTCTTCAATACCGCATCTCTGATGGGCTCTATGCCGTCTGCAAGAAGCTGGTAGCTCGCCCGCAGTCCGGCCTCTTCGATCGCCTTCACAATGATCTCTCCCGAGAGATCCTGGGCCTCTCTGGGAGACCTCGCCCTTCCGAACTCTTTGAACCTGGTGGTGCTTGCAATTATCACATCTATTTGCATCTCATTATGGCCTCGTCAAAGGAAGACAGTGACGTTCCATGGTACTTCTTTATAAGCTTTGAGGAGGGTGCTGGAATGCAAATGTCGCTTTTGGCCATCGATGTGGGCGCGGGAACCCAGGATATTCTGCTGTTCAGCCCCGGCGTTCCCGTGGAGGGATCGGTCAAGATGGTCCTGCCCAGCCAGACTGTGATAGTGGCAGGAAGGATCGACAGGGCTCGGGCTTCTGGTAAAGACGTCTTTCTAAAAGGGCCGACCATGGGGGGTGGGGCTTGTGCAGCCGCAGTGAGGCGCCATCTGGAGGCGGGATTTGCAGTTTATGCCACTGCCGCCGCGGCGGCGACCATAAACGACAACCTCGAACGGGTGACCGATTTAGGCATACAGGTTGGGGAAAGAGCTCCTCCTTCAACGCAACTCATTGAAACCGGAGACCTGGACCTATCATCTCTGCAGAGAGCCTTTGAGCTCTTCGACTTATCTCTGCCTCGTGAGGTGGCAGTGGCCGTCCAGGACCACGGCTTCTCCCCCCACAGGTCCAACCGCCTGGCCAGGTTTGAGCACCTGGCCGCGGCCATGGAGGCGGGAGGAACTATTGAGGCCTTTGCCTACTGCCGTCCGCCGGAGAACATGACCAGAATGCAAGCTGTAAAAGGCTATCTGGAGTCGTGCGGTTTTCGGCCTCTCCTCATGGACACGGGGCCTGCGGCCATCTTCGGAGCATCTCAAGATGCCAGATGCCTGGAGCCGGCTCTGATCCTCAACTTCGGAAATGGCCATACCGTAGCTGCTATACTCTGGGAGGACCGCATCACCGCCTTGTTCGAGCATCATACCCACCAGATGACCCCGCAGAAGCTAGACTATTTCCTAGAGGAGCTGTGCAGGGGACGTCTGGAGAGCGAACATGTCTATAGAGACGGCGGCCACGGAGCTTTTATAAAGTCCGTTCCCCAGGAGATAAGGTCGGTGCTCGTGACCGGCCCCAGAAGAGGAGAGTTTCCTTTCTTGGGGTGGTTGAGGACGGCAGTGGCTGCGGCCCCAGCTGGGGACGCGATGATTACAGGCTGTCTGGGCCTCGTAGAGGCCTGGAAGAGGAAAGATAGCTTATGGAGATAGGCAGAGGCGCAGAGGCGGTAATAACTCTGGAGGAGGGCGTAGTCAGCAAGAGGAGGCTCCCCAAAGGCTACCGCCGGCCGGAGCTGGACGAGCACCTGCGAAAAGAGCGCACTTTGAGGGAGGCCAAGATTACATCCGAGGCCAGACGGCTGGGAGTGCCTACTCCCATCTTGAAAGAGGTCTCGCGGTTTGAGCTCAAGATGGAGCATGTGGTAGGAAGGAAGCTGAAGAGCATCATCACTCCAGAGCTCTCGGAGATGGTGGGGGAGCTGGTGGGCCGGCTTCACGCTGGAGGAATCGTTCATGGGGACCTCACTACCTCCAATATGATCCAGAGCGGGGAGAGAATATACTTCATCGACTTCGGCCTGGCCTTCTACGATAGCTCCCTGGAGGCGAAAGGAGTTGATTGCCACGTCTTCTTCCAGACTTTACACAGCACTCATGACCAGGCGGAAGAACTCATTGCCGCTTTTTGCGTCGGGTACAAGAGAGCATATCCCGGAGCAGATGCAGTGCTCGAAAGGGTCCAGGAGATCAAGGCCCGCGGCAGGTACCTTTAGAGGATCATCAGCAACTTTATGTAGGAAACGGTGTTTAAAACTAGATCTAATTCCAAGAATTCCAAGGTGATTTGCCATGGCAGAAGATGATGTCGTGTTCGTCGGCAACAAACCAGTGATGAACTATGTGTTGGCGGTGGTCACCCAGTTCAACAGTGGCGCAAAGGAAGTCAGGATAATGGCCAGGGGTCGGGCAATTTCCAGAGCGGTGGACGTCGCAGAGGTTTCAAGGTCCAGGTTTCTGCCAGATGTCTCCCTCAAGGGCATCCAGATCTCCACCGAGACCTTGAACACAGATCGAGGGGAGACCAACGTCTCTGCGATTGAGATAACCCTTGGGAAGTGACCTTTGAGGTTGAGGAAAGGATCAGCCAGAATCGGCGTGATCTCCTCCGGACGTGGCGAGAACCTCAGGGCCATAATAGCTGCCACGCAGTCCGGATATCTTCCTGCTGTAGTGAAGATAGTTTTGGCTGAGCAGAGGGATGCAGGAGCCCTGAGGATAGCAGAAGAGATGGGCATAAGGGCTGTTTTTCTTGATCCACAGGGCTGCAGCCGGGAGGAGTACGACCAAAGGCTGATGGAGCATTTGGAGGCCGAGGAGGTGGAGCTGGTGGTCCTCACCGGATACATGAGGATTCTCTCCTCTCTCTTCGTGAGGCGTTACCAAGACAGGATATTGAACATCCATCCTGCTCTTCTGCCCTCTTTCCGGGGAGTGAACGCCTTCCAGCAGGCTTTGGACTACGGGGTTAGGTGGAGCGGGACAACCATACATCTGGTGGATGAGAACGTAGACCACGGGCCCATCGTATACCAGGTGCCTGTGCCAGTCAAAGAGAAGGACACCTACCAGAGCCTGAAGGCCCGCATCCAGAGGGCGGAGCACAGGGCCTATCCCAAGGCCATCAAGATCTTCCTGGAGGGACAGCCCCGCGTGGTAGGCCGGAAGGTGATCTTCGAAGAGGATAGGGAAGGGGATAGGCAGGAGGACTAGTGATGGAGAACTTATGGGCGCCCTGGAGGATGGAGTACATCCTCGGCAAGAAGCCAGAGTCCTGCATATTCTGCCATAAGCCCCAGGAGTTGAGGGACGAAGAGAACCTCATCCTCTACAGGGGCAGCAATCACTTCCTGATCATGAACGCCTTTCCCTACAACAACGGTCACATGATGGTCGTGCCCTACCGGCATATCCCAGGGCTGGCAGGGTGGTCGGAGGAGGAGCAAAGGGAGTTCGTGCAATTGTCGGAGCTGGCGGTGGAGCTTCTGCGGCGGGCCCTCCATCCCGATGGCTTCAACCTGGGGATAAACATGGGACAGGTGGCCGGTGCAGGTATTGCCGATCACATCCACATGCATGTAGTTCCCCGCTGGAACGGGGACACCAACTTCATGCCCGTGTTATCCGACACCAGAGTGGTCTCGGAGCACCTGAGGGCCACCTACCAGAAGCTGAAAGCTGGTCTGCAGGAGATCGAGCTCTAGAGAAGGGTGTAATCGATAGATCTTGCCTTGAAGGTGAGGGCATCAAAGGGTGGGCACCAAGGCCAAGCCATAAATATAAATAATTTAAGAATTTATTTTTTTGAATACCCCGCAGCTCTGCTGCGGGGATGGACATGAAACCGATTTAAGATTGGAGCATGCAATAAGTATCGATGTTACAATTGCGGCATGCAAGTCATTGTGTTTATAAAA
>Ga0315291_10005327_pt1 | contig 16145 bp, 10 predicted proteins | sample YL17G12_20_MG_FD_203070 | JGI IMG/M metagenome (GOLD analysis project Ga0315291, IMG submission 203070) | Sediment microbial communities from Yellowstone Lake, YNP, Wyoming, USA - YL17G12_20 | ecosystem: Environmental > Aquatic > Freshwater > Lake > Sediment | place: USA: Wyoming | collected...
AGACGAAGAAAGATATGCCGGCAAGGCTTCCCGAGAAGCATCTTACCGAGAGCCGCTTACGAGCTTGGGAGGAGAATATCGAGATGCAAAGCAAGGAATTGGTGGATAGGCTTCAGGAATCTGCAAAGGCTCCTAGCTTGGATGAAGATATTAAGAGCGTTAATGCTCTTAAACCTGTGAGCGTTTGCATATGGGTGCGTACCAAGAGTGTCCCTCCTGGCACGATAACAGTAAAGCCGGAGATACTTCGCGAGCAACTCGGTCTGGATAGCAACCAGACTGATCCCATGGATCGTATGTTCGACTACTGCCTTGGCCTAATAGCCCGCCGTCATAGAACACCTGCGTGTCTAGTCGGCGAGTTGATTCAGCGTGGACTGGAGCGGGAGCTAAGCGTGTTCTTGGTTGATGCTGCCTCAGCCCTGGCGCAATATGTGCGTCAGTCGACTCAGATAGAGAATAGTCTACTGGTGCCAGACATTATTCAAAGGCTAGAAAGGTTAGAGGCGGCATTACAGAGTGGCTCATCCAGCGAGAAGAGAGATCGGAACACGTAGAAACCCGCAGTGAATCGCCATCGCCTGCCTCTCGGTCCCGGATGGAAGGGCGTGTCTTTGCTGCCAGCCGGAAGTTGCGCGCCCCATCCCTCAGCCCCGGATGCCCAGGAACCTCCAGAAGTTCCGGCTGATGAATATCCCTTCGGTAACATCTTTCGTGAGGCAACACGCCCAAGTCTAATCGGAACCCAGCGAAAATCGAGAGGGCCGTCCCAGCCGGTCGGAGCTTCCCACGAGCTTGCCGTCCACATAAACGCTCAGGCCCTTTCGCAGCTTGAGCGCGGTCGGCGTTGTTCCATCCCACCAGGTGATGCGCAGGAGATGTCCCTTATACGGGAGGCTATCCAGATCGAAGTATGAAAGTCCGATGTCTATCGGATCGAGGATGATCTCGCCGCCGGAGGCGGGTTGCAGTCCGGCAGCATACGTCACGACAAGGTCCAGCCATGAGGAATGGAAGTAATCCTCTTCCCGGCTGATCCAGCCGCCGGTAAGCGGGTTGTAGTGCTCCACCACATTCGGCTGGCGGATATCCCTATCCCGAAACATCAGCAGCGTATATTTTCTGAAGAGGTCTGCAAAGAGGCTGTCCAGGTTGTGTCCTGATAATCGCGATGCATTTCCGAGGGCCATCGCGGCAGTCGAATTCGTGAAAGGCCATGTGGGTCCGTTCCATACCGCGCCGTGAGGCCCCTTGATATGTTGACCGCACCAGGTAGAGTCGGGAGCGAAAACAGCGCAATCCATGGAGACCGAGGGCACGGGCCAGCCGACCCGGAATTCCGCGGGGTTCTTCAGGTGATCGAAAATGCACAGATGCTCCCGGCCTGCTATGCCGGCGAAGAACGGATCGAAGCCGACGACGTTCTTGACCATCGCCTTCTCGTTGTCCGGCCCCAGGTCGTAGAAAAAGCGGGTTTCGGCATCCCACATCTTCTCCAAAACGGCTTTCCGAATGCGATCCGCGAGTTCCGCGAACCGCCGGCTCTTTTCCTGGCTGCCAAGCTCCTTCTGTATATCCGAGACGGCGGAGGCATCCAGATAGAGATAGGACGCAACATCCACCCTCTCCAGCGGCGTGATTCTGTCATCACCAGGTCTTTTGGGAAAGCCTCCGAACCAGAACCAGCTCGGCTGATACTCCTTTCCCGTGCAGTGCTGGTCATCTAAATGTGGCAGGAAGTCACCATCCGGATCGAACAGCTCGAACCAGGCGCGAACGTTATCTTCCAGAGCGGGGGCGACTTCCTTAAGCCAGGATTTGTCCGGGTGCGCCAGGTAGAGGTTCCACGCCGCCCATGCGATAAAAACGGCGTGGAACCTCCCGGTGCCGTCCACTCGTGCGATTCTAAATAATCCGCTCTCCGCCCGATTAGCTATCAGATTCAGAAGCTCTCCCTGTGCCGCGGCGATATCTTGATGCCAGCGCCCTTCGAGGATGTGGAACGGCGTGCTGAACGGAATAAGCTTTGCAAAGTCCCATCCGCGAGGATCCCAGGGATCATCGCTGACCTTCAGTCCTCTGCCCTCGTAATACATGGGATGCCTGAGGCGGCCTGACGCGGGATCCGCCAGATTTCGCCGAAGCAGGTACATCCGGTACGCCCACATTTTGTCCATGTAGGGGTCGCTTGATATAAACGTCGGGCATTTGTCGAACCACGATTGGTACTGCATTCTTTGGAGCGCCAGCGCATCTTCGCACCCGGCAAGGGAGCGCGCGAGGCGCACGGCGTCGGCTTTCGATGGATTGACAGCCATGACTATGCCCATGCATGCCTGGTTTCCTGGTGGCAAGTTGAGCCGAAAACCCTGGTTTAAGCCCTTATGAGTAGCTTCCAGGGTAAACCAGGTTACCTGCCCGTGGATTTTGCGCTCTCCCACACGGACATCATCCGCCGAATCTTGAACAACATCTGAGTCGACCCTGAGATCGAGCCGCACCTCGGAGCTCGATAGATTGGCTAAGCTCACCAAATCGCATGCGCAGTCATCCCAGGTAATGAATTTGGTTTCCGTCATGGTCAGTTCGCCGGAGCGATAGGAAACCTTCAGGTGGCTGGGGTACCAGGTGTGACCGGTGTATTCCCATCGGACCGGCTCGCCATTCCGGATTACCTCGAGGGCGAAGAGGGAGGGAATGTTCGTCTTGTGGATGTAATCTATGCGGCCGGTGAATCCCGGTGTTTTCTCGATGTAGGTAGCCCATAACCGCCTGCCGGTTGGTCCCAGGATCATTGTATCGGGCAGCCGCTGGAAGTATCGCTGAATGCCGCCGAGTGTGTTATCAATATTCAGGAAACGCCGCTGCTCCCCCGAGCGCATCCCTATCCTTCCCATTGCGGGCAAACTTGACAAGGCAACAGTCACCCCACGATGCCATTCAATCTCATGGACTGCAATTCCTTCATAACCGGGGGAGGTGAGGGCTTTCACCGGGGTAACCAGTTGCTATCCTGTAATGCCTATATACCCGATGGAGCCACAAGGCGGCCGGCGAGGTAGCCTGCGACGCCCGCCAAAGCCGCGATCGCCAGCATCTCAATCCCGCTCCTGACTGCGCTCCTGCCCGTGTAAACGGTCTTGGCCGCGCCGACGGCGAACAGGGCCAGCACTGTGCCTGTTATAGAAACGATGAGCGCCGTATCATGGGGAAACAGGGCATAAGGCAGCACCGGGAACGCGGCGGCGATGATGTAGGCGATGAAGATCCAGAACGCCTTCCAGACGGGATTCCTCAGCTCGCTCGGGGAGATGCCGAGCTCATGCGCGGCCATCTCCTCCATGAGGAACCCCTTGTTTCGCTCGACGGCCGGGACGACGGTGTGGAGTTCTTCAGTGGTCAAGCCGCGTTCCCGGTAATAGGCGACGAGTTCAGCGCGCTCGTGTTCGGGATACTCGCGGATACTTTCCTCTTCCTCCCGGAGGCGGCGCTGGAGAACCTCGATATGCGACTTGACCCCCAGGTAGTTCCCCGCCGCCATGGAGACGGCCCCGGAGAGCGCGCCGGCCACCCCTGCAAGGAGCACAATAGCGGAACTCGCAGCGCCGGCGGCGACTCCCGTCACCAGGCCGAGGATAGACACCAGACCGTCCTCGGCGCCGAAGATGAGCTCCCTGATAGCGCCGGCGAGGTTCGTTTTATCCTGCGCTCCGCCCCTGAGCCTGTGTGGACGAGCTTCCTCCAACATAATACACCCCGCGGATAGCCTACATATCCTGTTTCCGCAGGGCGCACTGAGTTAAACGCGCCGCAAGGTAAACTCTGCGAAGGCCGTCTCGCCGCTCTTTAGCTCGGGCAGCACGTCTTTACCGAGCGGCAGCGCCTCGTATCCATCGGCTTCGATTCGGACAAAGTAAGTAGCGCCGGCAATGAGGCCGTCCATCGTGAACCGTCCGGAAGCGTCCGTCCCGGCCTGGTTGTGCATGCTGTAGATGCGGCATCCGCCGGCCTCCAGCATCGGCACAACCCCCGCACCGGAGATGGGTTTGCCGGTATCATCCTTGACGAAGCCCGAAAACCTGGCAGCGGGCCCAAGCGTCATGTCAACCAGGTTCGTGTTCCGGGCCGCCAGAGTAACCGACTGAATCGCTCCTTCGCCCGTCGCCCGGTCGTATGCGATCAAGTCGCAGGTTATATCAGCAGAGCCCTGCAAGGTGAGCATGCAGTACCCCTTGGAGTCGGCCTGCACGGTGTCGGACGGCCCGTCAGGGGACACGATCCGTAGGAGAGCGCCATCTACCAGCTTTCCGGACGAGTCCTTGATCGTTCCGCGGATGGTAGTCGCGCGCGGCAGTTTGATCGTCACACCTGCGACCTTGCCAGTCTCCGGCACATCCAATTCCTGGCTTACCCGGCCGTATCCCTGCTCGTCGCCGATGACCAGCAGCACCCCCGGCCCAGGCAGCATCCTAGCAACGAAGAAGCCCGGCATCAGCGCCTCTGTAACAACGGGCTTGCTCCCCGGCGCGATGACCATAACGCCCGGAACGCCCCTGCCCGTATTATCATCTATAACTTGACCTCTGACTATTCTGCCGGGAATGGCAAACAGCGTCAGCTCGGTCGTGCCGTTCTCGCTCACCTGCACGTCTGTTTCCAGCTGAACCGGCTTTCTCGACTCCAGGACCGATACGGCATATTCGCCCGCGGGGAGCCCGTCCAACTGGAAGCTGCCGTCGGGCTGCGTAGTGGCTCTTGCCCGCGTGCTGGAATTGGGGTTCTGCATATCGGCCGCGACTACTTCGACGCCCGATATTGGCCTTTCACTGTACTGCTCGATCACGCGGCCCTTTATGCATCCGGCAGGGGCTTTGGCGCTCTCAGGCTTCAGGATGATAGCGACATCCACAGCGCCGACCGGAACCGCCGATTCCAGCCTGAAAACCCGAGAACCCGGATCTCCGGAGCCGGTCACGCCGCTTCCGAGGCCGTCCTTGCTCGCGCGCAGGCATACGCTGCAGCCGGCTGGAAGCCCCCGCAGGGTGAACCCGCCCTGCTCGTCAGTCACGGTTGGCTTTACCCCAGCCACGGAGGCGACCTTCCTATAATGAATGTACTCCTGCCCGAAAAATGTATTCCAGATAAGGAAGTCGGGGCTTACCTCTGCGCCCCCGACGGGACGGCCCTCCGAATCCTTTACCGTGCCGGAAATGCTCGCCCTCGGGTGGCAGACGACGCGCTGGGTAGCCAGGAGGTTATTGACGGTCTCGATCCCCAGGAACTCGTTCGAGGAAGCTATGAGGTAGGTCGTAGCGGGAATGATCGTTCGTTCCGGCCTCTCGTATAGGATTTTGAACCCGCCATCCGGACCGGCCGCGGCTTTGCCGGCAACTATGCTGGTCTGGCGCTTGCTCCTCAGGAGGGTAACCTGCGCTCCCGATACGGGCGCCGCTGCGCTGTTTACGGCAATGCCCGAAAGAGTCCACGTGGCGCAGGCAGGGCCGGGCAGAAATATCGCTGTATAGAAGACCACAAATGCAAGAAAGAGATTTTTCACAGGAGTTCATTTACTGAAAACCCGCGTTACGACCACGAGTTTCCTACGGCTGGCGCGCCCGAAGGGTTCCCGCCAGCGCCTCGATCACACCCGGCCCTCGCGAATGATCTGCTCTTCCGCCTGCTGGTAAAGTCGAAGCTGCTCCTCGGTCGTTGCGGCAGCGTCATCCGAGATCTCGTCGGGGTCGGCGGCGCGATCTATTATTTCCTTGTAGGCATCGCCTTCTACGGATGACTTCCTTTTGGTCTTGCGCCGGCCAGCGGTACTCAAGACTCCTCACTCCCCTCCGGGCTTTTTGGGGGCGATACCCCAAAAACAGCGGGATCAAACGGCTGGGTTTTCCGCACCGGGCGAAACTTGCTCACCCGAGACAGCACATAGGCAGCCGAAATCACTCCCTGACACGGACGCCCTTTGATGCCAGGTACTCCTTCGCCTGCTGAATGGTGACCATGCCGAAGTGGAACATGGATGCCACGAGCACCGCATCCGCCTTCCCATCGGCTATGGCTTCGTAAAGGTGTTCCAGTTTGCCTGCTCCGCCGGATGCGATCACCGGGATGCTCACTGCCTCTGCGATGGCTTTAGTCATTGGAATGTCGTATCCGGCCTGGGTGCCGTCGGCATCCATGCTTGTCGGCAAAATCTGACCTGCGCCGAGCCACTCAGCTTCCTGAGCCCACTCGACGGCGTCCTTTCCCGTGGGCTTCGTGCCTCCGTTGATTACCACCTCGAACCCCGAAGGCATTTCGTCGTTTCTCCGCGTATCTATCGCTATGACAATGGCATCCGAGCCGAATTCGTCGGCCGCCTCCTCGATGAACACCGGATGCCTTACAGCGGCTGAGTTAATCGAAATCCGGGATGCCCCTGCGCCCAGCAGAGCCTTTATATCAGGTATCTCCCCTATGCCGCCGCCCACGGTGAGGGGCACGGTTATGCGCTTCGCAGTCCGCTTAACTACATCGAGCATAGTTTTGCGACCCTCGAGAGTCGCGGCTATGTCAAGGAAAACGATCTCATCCGCGCCCGCCTTGCTGTATGCCTCTCCCATTTCAGCGGGATCGGCTACGTCGCGCAAGCCCGCGAAGTGAATGCCCTTGACCAACCTGCCGTCTTTCACATCGAGGCACGGAATTACCCTGACAAAATCCATCGCAGACTCCTTTCCCGGATAAGAGTGTACCTCCATGCTGTAAGGTTTCTCCCTCGATGCACCAAATCCTCCCACCGGATGCAGCGTTTTGGCGCTTCCGGGCCGGGGTAACATGGTGACAAAGGAACATATGAAGGAGGCCCTGCAATGGAACACCCGCACGTGAGGCGCGGCGCCCCGCTCTGGGCCTGGGTCCTGATCGTTTTGGCCGCGCTGATTCTCGTATTCGTCATCTGGTGGGCGATAGCGGCCCAGGGACCGGAGCAAACAGTCGTAGTCCTTCCAAAAGAAGAGCAACCCACGGCCCCGCCGGAGCAGCCGCCGCCTACTAAGCCACCAGAGCAGCCGGTTGTGGTAGAGCGCGAGCGGCCGGTGAATATATACATCGAGCGCGAGGAACCTCGACCGAGCGTGATCGTAGTGCCCCAGGGACAACAGCCCCCAGAGGCCAGGGAGCGGCTCCGACAGGTTGATTTGCCCAGCCGATTCCGATACCAAGGGAAAACCTGGGAGCCCGCCGACCAGACAGTCTTGAGGGAGGATGTGGACCTGAAAGATACCGGAGCGAGCGTGGACGGGAACATCGTTTACGCCGGGCGGGACGATGAGCCGCCCTATGATGAGCTGTACCTGGAAACCGAGCCTGGCAGCGGCATCTATCTCAAATATGAACCCACCTAGCGCAGGAATATGGAAAGTTCCAGGTTTCAAGTTTCAAGTTCCATGTTCCAAGTCGTGTGGCACCGCCAACCTGGAACTTGAGACCCGAAACTTGAAACTCGCGGCGCTCAGCGCGTTGTGGTTCGCCGGAAGGAAACCGTGAGCCGGATGATCGAATCCCACTCCCTGGTGCCTCGTACCGGCCGCACGAGGTTGTTCGCCGACCAACCCAGCCGGAGCGAAAACCCCTGAGTCAGCTCGTAGGAAAGCCCTATCTCCGAGTCCACCTTCGTAGAGTGCAATCTATCGAGCGGCTGGAGAGCCAGTATCTGACTGTCGAGAGTCAGCTTCTTGCTCAAGGGCCGCCTGCCGATGATCGAGCAGCCGACTGCGGGCCTGGTGCTCCTCCCATTATCATACAACGTCAGCAATCCGAGTCCGATGTCACCCTTGTTTCGGATGTCGAGATGCTTGCCTGCTCCGTAAGATAAGAAGTGGTATCCGGTTTGCTCGGTAGTAGTAGGCGTCAGGTCTCTATCACGCCGGTTCATCACGCCGATCCACACGTTGTATCTGTCGCCTGCCCTGATCCGCTCCACACGACTATCAAGCCTGGTCGTGACAACGTCAACCTTCCAGGTCCCGCTCTCCGTTGCAGTGTGGCTGTAGGAACCGCGTAGGTACAAATCCCGGCGAGCCTGCTTCTCTTGAAGCGAGAGTCTGGCGTATATCTGATCGGCATACTCGGTGGTGAGGCCGCTCAACTGCACGTCAATCGTCCTCGTAACCGTGGGCTTCTTCGGACTCGCGGGTTTCGGCGCAACACCGGCGGCTCCCGAGCCACCAGTCGCCGGCGGAGCAGGCGCGGCCTGTCCCAACACCGATGACCGCGCCATCAGGATAGCAAGCGATATAAACGCAGAGATAACTGCCGAACTACGATGCTTAAACAAAACTACCTCCGAGTCCAACTTGAGTTGCGCGGATCCTGATGCTCCCTCCCCCGGTGAGAGGGCATCAGCCCGCCGAGCAAACCGCCTCAACTATAATTCCAAACGCCCGCGCCAGTCAAGTTCCGGCCCGGGCTGATGTTTCTTACAAAAGCAGGTAAAGGCATGAATGGCGCCGAAACCGGATTTAATTCTTTTTACGCATGGAGGTTGGATGTGCATCTGCATTTCAGCAAGGTTGCGCGCGGTCCGGCGTGGGAACGATGGATGATACTGGAAGAGCAGCATGGGGACGAGGCCTTCGCAGGCGAGGCCATACTGACGTACACGGACATCGGGACCTACGCAAACGTGGAGTGCGACATTCTTTTTGCACGGGAATTCAAAGAGGGGGAGGCCGAAGAGTTATTGAACGCAGCGTGCTCTATTCTCTCCGGCCGCGGGAACATCAACATTTACACAGCCGGGGAAGTGGTCTCCGAAGGCTTCAACCTGATGGAAGGAGTCGAAGGAGGCCAGAACTAGGCGGAGAACCGATGGTGGAATAGGCCCGAACGTCGAACTCCGAGACATTAGACGTCCGGAGTTCAGAGCCGCACTCCTTTAATCCCTCGACACATGCGGATTTCCAGCGACGTAGAACCGCCAGGGCTTGTCGGCGGCCAAACGGATGCCGATGCGGGAGGCAGCCACGATCCCTCCGGGCTTCCAGCCATCGTCCACGATGACCAGCTCGCTATCCGCGAGGTCCAGCTCATTGTGCCGGCGGTCGAGGCCGAACGCCTGGCAGAGCTTCCCCGGGCCGCTGGCGAGGTTCGTTAGCTTGTCAGTGCCCCGGTTTCGCATCATAACCTCGATCCCCTCGAGCGGCTCGACTGCCCTCACGAGCACAGCTTCTCCTACGCCTTCAGGAGCAGTGACTGCATTGAAGCAGAAATACATCCCATAGGTGAAGTAAATGTACGCACGACCCGGCTCGCCGAACATCACGGCGTTCCGGCGGGTTGCACCCCTCGAGGCATGGCAGGCGGGATCATCCCTTAAGTATGCCTCGGTTTCGACGATCCTGCCCGCGAGAACGCCGCTATCGGTATAGTGGACCAGCGCCTTGCCAAGAAGTCTCCGGGCGACTTCAACGGTATCCTGAAGATAGAAGCTTCGCGGCAATGGTTTCGAATCCGGAGTGCGCTTTGGTTGACCCACACCCCTAATTGTATCACCGCCGCCGCATAAGCGCCACGGCAAGATACCCCTCTGGCCGCCAGGGAGCATGCCACCGCGCAACTAGTACCGGCAGCCGCAGACGGCGCCTACCCTTCATAACCCCGATCAGGCAGCCTTCTGCTCGGCCAGCAAGAGATTGTTTCCGGCCTCCGGGTAATCGGGGCAGATAGCGAGCGCCCGGCGGTAGGCCATAACTGCAGCATCGTAGGCCCCCAGGCGGAAGTAGCAGTTCCCCAGGCCCAGGAAGCCGCGGGCGCTCCCAGGGTTGCACGACAGCCCGTTCTCATAAACGCCGGACGCCTCCTGGTGCTTTCCCACGGAGGACAGCAGGTCGGCGGCATTGAAGTAGGCGTCTGCATAGGTTGGATCAATCTCTACGGCCTTTGCAAAGCGCTCCAGAGCATCGGCCACGCGCCCCTGCTGCGAGTAGAGCAAGCCGAGACCCGTATGCGCCTGCGGGTAGTCCGCCCGCATCTCGATCGCCCGAAGGTAATTCTCCTCAGCCTCATCCAGCTCGCCGGACGCCTGCATGCAGATCGCCATCTTGAAGCGGATCTCGGGCGTCTCGTATCCGGATTCCAGGAGTCTCGCATACCCGGCCTGGGCCTCCCGGTAGCGTTTCTGTGTCTGATAGAGGTCGGCCAGGTTCATTACCGCCTTCTCATTACCTGGGTCGAGTTCGACTGCCCGCTCGAGGTGCTTCTCGGATATGTTCTGCTGGCCGAGATTGAAGTACGCTGCGCCGAGGATTTCGTGCGCGTCGGGATCGTCCGGCTTCTCAGAGATCACTTTCCGGCAGAACTCAATCGCTTTATTATATTCGCCCAGGCCCATGCACGCCTGCGCGATTCCATAATTGGCTTTGTACCCGAAAGCTGAGGGATCGCCGATCCAGTTGCCGCTCTGGCCTTCACGGATTGCGGATAGGAACCCGCCAATCGCCTTCTCGTACTGCCCCAGGAGCAGCAGGGCGTTGCCCTTGTTGAAGCTGATCTCAGGGTGTCGGATTCCCTTGCGCTCAGCCCGCTCCAGCGCCGAGACAGCCTCCTCCGCCCTGCCGGTCTTGCACAGCGCTTTCGCCAGGCGGGAGAAGGTTGCCGCAGCGAACTCATGCTCGGGCACGACCAGCTCCGCCGCCTGCTCGAGATAGACGAGCGCATTCTCGAAGTCATCGCTTGTCGAATAAACAGACCCAAGGTTGTATAAACAGAAGGGATCGCCCGGATTGTCCTTCAGATCGGCGAGAAGAAGGCTCACATACCGCTCGTGCTTCCGGCGCTGCCCCATCATCTCCGGCTCGTAGCCGTAGTGGTGAATCACAGCATCGAGGCTGGCTACTGTGCCACCGGAAGCTTCGATCGAAGGCACTATGCGCTCGTGCACCCTGCCCGCGTACCTGTATTCCGGCCGATTGCGGTGGAGGCGGCAGGTCCGGTGGACGAAGAAATCGGGGTTCGGGCCGCCCGACATGTAATTGCGGAAGGTCAGAGCATACCCATCGGCGGCGGGACTGCCGACCGCCCCCAGGATCAGCTTCTTGGAGTTCCTATCCAGCCGCTCGTCGGCATCGAGGACGAGTATCCAGTCGCACCCGGCGTGCGCTAAAGACTCGTTCCGGGCGTCGGAGTAGCTGTCGCTCCACTTGAAGCGGTGCACGACCGCGCCGTGTGATTCCACTATCTCAACTGTGCGGTCCTTCGATCCCGTATCCACCACGACTATCTCATCCACGACGCCCTTTACACTCTCGAGGCACTCATCAACGAACTCTTCCTCATCCTTTGCTATCATGCAGAGGCTTATGGTGGGTCTGACGCCCTGAGGCTTGATCTGCACCGGAACCGCCGCCTTCCTAAGCGCCGAATTGATGTGCGCCAGCCGGGAATCAATATCCGCCTGCGAGGGCCCCGCAGCCTGGCGCTGCTTTTTGCCTTTCTTGCAGCCCGCCGGCTTTAGGGAGCGAATTTGCGCCCGAATTTTCTCCAGTACACTGACTAGCCGGGTACTCGACGGGTCAAGCTCGAGCGCCCGGCAGGCGTTGTCGGCTGCCTCCAGAATCCGACCCTCCCGCGCGAGCAGCACGGCCATGTTAAGGTAGGTTTCGCCGAAGTCGGGAGCGACCTCCGTCGCACGGCCGAGGACCGAGCGCGCCTTCTTACCATCGCCGAGAGCAGCATGAGCGACCGCGAGGGCATTCATGGCGCCGACATCCGCCGGGTCAGCGTCCAGAGCCTTCCCGAGATATTCGATCGCGTCGAACCACCGCCCTTCGCGGAATGCCTGGAGGCCCAGCTCCTTTTCGTTTCCTTGAGAATCCGCCCCTGTTACGCGTAAAGGCATCTTGTCCCCCTTTGAGCAAACCTATGCCGCCCGCCGCCATTCGTCGAGATGTACGCACCTGCCGGGAAACCGCAGTTGCAGCTCGTTATCCAGCAAACCGCCGGTCAGGATAATCCGCACGGTCTGGGCTTCCGGCAGTTTGGCGGTGACCTCGATATCGGGACATTTCTCGGAATCCACACCCAGCTTCTGCAGGAACTCGGCTACCTGCCGATATGCCTCCTGGGAATCGCTGCCTGTCCGATGGCCGGCGTACAACTGCAGCAGCGACTCGCCATCCGGAGCCTGCGAACGCACGTACCTTTCCACTATCGGCCGCCAGGTTGCGACCTCTTTCCACTGCGGCGCCGCAAACCAGCGCTTTCCGTCCTGGACAGGCTCCTTGCGGGAATCCGCCGGCAGCGGACAGTAGTGGCGCTCTGGGTAGAAGGACTGGCGCGCGAGCTTCGACATATTGTAGGACACGTCGTGTGGCAGGTCCGCCGGCAGTCCCCATTTCTCCTTGAAAACCGCCCAATTCTTTAGGAACGCCTTCCTATAGTCAATGCGTTCGCCCGCAAACGTGCGACTTCCGAAATGATGGACGAAGCAGTCCACGGCGATGGCGGACCTGAAGCCGGCGATGGCCGCACGGATTGAGAAGTCGTCGTCCTCGAAGTTCCCCAGCCCGAAGCGGGTATCCAGGCCGCCGATTCTCTCGATCACGTTGCGCTTGATTAGCATGCAGAATCCGACCAATCGAAGCAGAGCCTGGCTTGTTCCTTTGTGGCTCTGCGCCCAGCGCTCGGCAAACTCGTCCAGCCCTTCGAGGGAGCCCTGGTCATAGGAAACGCTTGGGGCGCGCTGCGGGCCGGATACGTTGTTGCTTATCGGCCCTACGATGCCGATCCTCGGGTCCCACTCCGCGAACCTGGTCAGCCGCCCCAGCCATCCCGGGGTCACCACGATGTCGTTGTTCATCAGGCATACGTATGCGCCTTCCGAGGCGGCGATGCCGGAGTTGTTTCCGCCGGCGAAGCCCAGATTGCGGTCGTGACGGATTACCTTCACGGCCTTGCAGCAGTCCGATTCGGGATCTGAGAGGGCTTTTCGCTCCTTCTCCCACGAGGCTTTGAACTTGGCCAGGTACTCCGGGGTACCGTCCGTCGAGCCGTTGTCCACGATGACCAGCTCGTAAGGAGCATCTGTATGCCGCCGGATGCTTTCGAGGCATTTCTGCGTGTATTCAAGCTGGTTGTGGGCGAGGATCGTGATGGACGTTTTAAATTCCGCGCCGCCAGTCAGCTCCTCATGGGCGTTCTTGCCGATTTCGACGCCGCCATAGCGCCTGAAGATGCTTCTGCATACGGTAAATCCGTTATATTCGGTGAGTTCCTCTTTATCGTGCAGGAAGTTGTGCTCCTCTTGCGCGATCTCATCGTACTGGACGTGCCACTTTGCGGCCCTTTCAGCTTTGTCGAAGCGATTCTTCCGCTCGTTGAAGATCTTCAGCTCGCCGTGCTGCTGGCTGCGGATCGGGTAGTGCCTCAGGATGAAAGGTATCGGATAAATTCTCCTTCCCTCGAAGAAGATAAGATGCCCGCCGGTTTGCCACAGCTCCAACGGCTGTCCCCAATGCTTCCAGCACCTCGCCTGCATGTGATCCCACGCCACTTTCGACTCGGCATGGTGCGTGAGGTGCTTCCGAACGTCCTCGCCGGGAACGAATGAGTTATCCGTCGGCTTGAAATCGAGTATTGCAAAATTGATCGTGTTGTATCCCTGGGCGTCCACTCGCTCGATTCCCTGGCGCAGATTGAGGCCGGGCCATGGTGACTCCCGAAATTCGTCAACGTCCGCGTTTATGTACCATGCCGGGCCTAGCTCCCTGACGAGCTGCTCCTTGCGCAGGAGGATATACCGAAGCGAGAAGACGTTGTTCGGAATCTCAATGCCGCTCTCATCGGGGAACTTCTCGATCTTGAGCAGCCCCTTGCCGAGCCACTTCGACGCCTCCTCGGCGGTGTTGTCCGTGGAATGGTGGTCGAGGATATATACCTCTATATCCTGCTCGACGAGGTCGCGGACGACGTGATAAATGATGTCGCCTTCATTGAAGGCTGCCAGGATTGCTATGATGCGAAGCTTCCCTCCCCTGCGCAGGTCGGCCTGGGCTTCCTGTTCGGCGGGCCCAGCGTAGGAGGCGGCCACGATAGGCCTAATCGAAATCGAGCGCTCCGCGACCCTCCCTAGGGCTTCGATATGCTTCTTCGCCTCCTCGTTCTCCGGCTCGACCTTCAGCGCCTTGCAGTAAAACATCAGCGCATCGCTGAGCCGCTGCGATTCGCGGCATATGTCGCCCAGCCGCATGAGTATCTCCACATCATCCGGATTGCGTTCCAGTACCTTCTGATAGAGCTCCAGCGCGTCGTCGGTCTTGCCAAGCGCGAGATAGAGGTCGGCGAGATTCTTTCGGGATGTGTTGTCGTGCTCCGCGAGCGATAGCGCCTTTTCAAGGTGTGCGCGAGCCTTCTCGATGTCACCGGCCTCGCAGTAAAGCACGCCGAGGTCGTTATGTCCCTGGGCATACCCCTGATCGAGAGCCATATACCTCTCCAACTGCGAGATTGCCTCGTCCGTCCTCCCGGAGGAGTGCAGCAGGGACACGGCCTCGCTCAATAAGGCGCGTCTCGTAGCCACGAGGTACCCACGCCCGCATTTCTCATCCGGTTCGAGGTGATTTCCCTCGCCCCACTCATTCCAGGCGTTGATGAACACCAGCCTGCGGTCAGACTCCCGGCCGGCTGCGCGCTGTATCTCGCGCCTGAGCCACTCTTCGTACGCTTCCGGCGAGGAATCCTTCAGAATGAAAGCGCCGTGCCTGCGCCGGGGCGTGTTGTCCCAGCACGGAACCACCATCCGGAGGCAGTCATCCTCTTCGCAGACGCCCGCCATTACCGGCCAGGCGTCGCGGTAATCCAGAATAAGCCCGGGCTCCTGTCCGCCGGACTCGTTGACGGCGCCCTCGATATCGCCTCCGCCGTAGGAATCCCAGAGCCTGCCGAAGCTCGGCTGGAAGATAAGCTCGTCATCGAAGCCCTTCTCTATCCAGTATCCGCTCGCGCTCCTGTCGTCCGAAATCTTGATCGCCACCAGGTAAAGGCCGGGCAGCCCGGCGGACTCAGCCAGCCGCCTCCACAAGGAGATGGTAGCGGATACGTCCGGCATATCGGCCGGTCGGTAGATCAGAAACAGCGGCTTTCCGTCAACTCTGATGTACCTCCGGTCGCTGAACGCCCTCAGAAGCCACTGGAAATGAGCCGCGTCATCGGCTTCTCCGCCGTATTCCTGCGCCTGGAGGATGTGATCCTCATGGCCGTCCCAGGCTTTCGTCCAGTTCTCATTGGCCCACGCCAGGCAGACGGGAAAATCCGCCGCGGCGGACTCCAGCACTGCTTCAAAGGGCCTTTCGAGGAAGCGCTTTCCGTTGAACCAGTAATGCCAGTAGCAGAATCCCTCGATGCCATAGCTTCCGGCCAGGTCCGCCTGCGCCTTCCGAACTTCGGGTGAAAGGAGGTCGTAGTAACCGAGTTCTCCAGGCACGTGAGGCTGATAATGGCCTTCAAACAGAGGTCTTGCCTTCTTCACATTCGTCCAGTCGGTGAAGCCTTTGCCCCACCACTCGTCGTTTTCCGGTATCGCATGGAACTGCGGCAGGTAGAAGGCTATCAGCCGCGCTGGTTTGTCGTGATCCTCGGTCGAAAGAATGGCTTCAGGTTGGCTCACCGATGCTGCACCCTCCTCTATCAGCTCCCGGACTTGCAGGTTTCTAAATACGACGGATAAGCGCCTGGGGTCGGCGTTGATGCCCAGCTCGCGCGGGACGTAGGATTCCTCGCTGACCAACCGGATTTCTTGAAGCGAGCGCGAAGGCGGAAGCTCCACTGCCACGGTCTGATGCGGTTGCTCGAACCGAACTTCCGCAGCTAGGTCGTCTCCCTGGAATACCTTCAGGTCGAAGGGAAAGCTCTTGTAATATGATGCCTTGGCACAGGTGAGATCGAAGCTCACCTGGATGGCCGGGTATGTGGACTTGTCGAAAACGCTCCTGCCGACGACCATAACCGCCTCGTCGGACATCCAGCGCACTCCGCAGTCCTCCGGATGGAATCCCCTTCCAAGCCTGACCACCGGCCTCTCGTCCCAAGCGGAGCGGATTTTGTAGCCCCGACTCGCTATCCTGGCCGAAAGGTCTGCATCCGAGGCCGAAAACCCTCCA
>Ga0315291_10005330_pt1 | contig 16141 bp, 19 predicted proteins | sample YL17G12_20_MG_FD_203070 | JGI IMG/M metagenome (GOLD analysis project Ga0315291, IMG submission 203070) | Sediment microbial communities from Yellowstone Lake, YNP, Wyoming, USA - YL17G12_20 | ecosystem: Environmental > Aquatic > Freshwater > Lake > Sediment | place: USA: Wyoming | collected...
CGTAATGGGATATTATAGTGCGGGGCATGGAAGATGGGCGCACATCGAAGGGATTCAGGGAACAGAAATTGCTCCTTTAGTGAGTAAATGGGAGTGTCAAGCAAAACATAGAGTTCGCACAGACGTCCAGGAACCTCATGCCTGAAGCGTGTCGGACCGATAAAGACAAATCGGGGGGCATCGAGAAGGCGGCACATCCCGCCGAGGAGCCCCTTGAGATAAACCCCTATTCCTGAATGGCGCATCATGCGCACATCAAGAATGATGGATGTCGGAATCTGTCCCATGCGGTAACAACTTTACACTGAAATCGTCTGCCTTGAGTTCAAAAGTTCACCCAGAAGGTCGCAACACAGGGGAAGGACATGCGCCCTGTCACCGCTCGTTTCAAAGGCGATTGATTCCTGCGAACCGGTCGTCTCAACCTCGGATTGATTCCCCCGCTCTGTCAGGACGCGCACCAGCTGCCGCACCGTGCCTGAGTTTCCGTCAAAGAACTGCACCCCGCCGCTGAAAAATTCCCTGAGATTTTTTTTCAGATAGACAAAATGTGTGCAACCCAGGACAACGGCGGAAAATTCATGAAGGGGATGACCCTTGAGAAGTTCCTGAAGGCGTCGCTTCATTGCCGGACTATCCTTTTCCCCCGCTTCAATCAGATTCACCAGTCCCGGACAGGGGAGCGAAATAATCTCCCGCATCTCCCCAAAGCGGCGCAGGAGCGCCTGATATTTTGGTTCGTGGATGGTGAAGGCGGTGCCGAGGACGAGGATTTTGCCGGCAAGACAAGACTCCACGGCGGGCTTGAGGGCGGGTTCCATCCCCACAATGGGAATGGTGTAACGCCGCCTCATCTCCGCGATAGCGCTTGATGTGGCAGTGTTGCAGGCGACGCAAATCGCAGAAGCGCCGCGTCGGGTCATCTCATCCGCAATATAAAAGCATCTTGCAAGAATCACTTCCCTTGATTTTTCGCCATAGGGGGCGAACCCCGAATCGGCATAGTAAAAAAACCGCGCCGCCGGCAGAAGACGAACTGCCTCCGCCAGAACGGTCAGTCCGCCCACGCCCGAATCAAACATCCCGATAAGGGGATTGGGAACTTTCATCACCCTGTCCATTTTTTCGAAACTGACTGAAATATAAAAAAGATTAAGACGCCATTACAAGAAAATAGTTTTTACGAGCCCTTTATCATTTCCCGCCGTCCTTCCCGGAAAATTTTCTGCTTGCATGAAGGGGGAAATTAAGAAAATGATAAAATTCAATACTTGAGCAGTTGATGCAAAAGTCAAGAGGCGCCTCATGAATATATGAAAATTGACCTGTTCCAAACTTGCGACCTTGTGTCTTTGTGGTTATTTTCATTTTGGGTCTCGTTCAAAAAGCCATGAAAAAGAATGATGAAACCAATCCTGTTGATGTCCTTGCCGAAGAGGGCATGAATGCCCTGAAGTCGGGGGATATTGAGACAGCCATCAACCGTTTCAAACGCGCCATCAGAATGGCGCCCTTCCGACAGGACATCAAGGACCTCCTCGCCGATGCCCTTGACCGAAGACCTCTCAAAAAAGGCGCCATCCCGCAGAAGGAGGAGACAGAAGAGGAGGAAGATGAAGAGGAAATTGAGGGGGAAATTATCCCGCCCCAGGTTGTTCAAACGCCCCAGAAGGGTGTGCGAATCGGTCTATGGCTTCTCCTCTTCTGCGCATTGTGCCTGACCTCGCTCGGCTTCTTTTTCTTCTTCTCCAATGCCATCCAGAACTTTATCACAAATCTGGCGAGGTCAAGGGAGGATGCGCAAATCAGCCCCGCCGACCGTGAGGCAGCCGCCCTTTATAAGGAGGCGGAACTCCTCCAGGACCAGCGTCGCTTCTCCGAGGCAATCTTGTCTATCCAGAAGGCGATTGGAAAAAATCCCACCAATCAGAAACAATTTGAAACTAAACTCGCAGAGCTCTACTTTGGGCAGGCGGAGATTTTTTACAATAGGGATGATTACCCAAAGGCAATCGCAAGCTATGAAAAAGCAGTGGAGCACAACCCGAATTCCGCTGAATATCATTACGGACTTGGCTGGGCAAACTACATTCTGGGACGCAAAAATCAAAGCAAGCGTCAGCGGGCGCAGGCATATTATGAAAAGGCGCAGGGCGCCTTTCGGAAAAGCCTTGAACTTGAGCCGGATAACATCCGCGCCAAAAACGCCCTTGCACAGGTCTATATCGCTCAAAATGATGCGGCAAAGGCGGCGGAACTGTATCGTCAGATAATCCGCCAGGACTCGACTTCAATAGAGGCGGAACGCGCCCGCCGCGCCCTGCAGAGTATGGGAATGAAATGATATACCCTGGAGTGTGCTGTGAATTACTCTTCTGCCAGAAAATTTATTCAGAGAGCAGAGCCGAAGTATCTCTGTTATCTGTTTATCTTTGTCCTTCTCATCCTGTGCAAATGCGGGAAAAAGCCTCAGGAGACTAAACCCGCCCCGGGCGTGACGGAAATCTCCATCTTTACCATGCAACTGCGCCCCATGTTTGATGATTACTTCCTGCGGCTCATCGGCGAGTTTAAAAAAAACCATCCGGGCGTGAAAATCACGTGGCTTGACTATCCGGCAACAAATTATGACACCAAACTGCTGACCTCCTTCATTGGGGACAATCCGCCGGACGTGGTCAATCTCTCGCCGCAGATGCTCTTGAATTTCGCCCCGCGCGACACCCTTGCACCCCTTGAGGGACTTGTCCCCAAAGAAATCCTGGACACCTACTTCCCCAACGTCATTCGGGACGGCTGCATGTTTGGGGACAAGCTTTATGGCATCCCATGGTATCTCGCCACCACTGTCGCCATGATTAATATGAAAATCTTTGAGGAGGCGGGCTTGACGGAAAAGGACATTCCCACAACCAATGAGGAGCTCTGGGAGATTGCAAAGACTATCCGCAAGAAGACAGATAAGTTCGCCATTTTCCCGGGTTATACAGAGGCGGGCGCTATGCACGGGATGCTTTATGATGCAGGCGTCCCCATCCTTGACCCCACGGAGAAACACGCAATCTTCAATACGCCGAAGGCGGTAAAGGCCTTTAAATACTGGATAGATTTTTACAGGGAGGGACTTGTCCCCAGTGAATCCCTCACCGCCATGCACCGACGCCCCATTGAACTTTACAAAAGCGGCAAACTCGCCATCTTTAACAGCGGCGCCCAATTTCTTAAACTCGTCAAATCGGATTCGCCGGACGTCTATGCCAGAACTGTGGTTCGTCCCCGAATCCACTGGAAGGATAATGAATGCTACACTATTGATGTCCAGCTTCTCTCTATTGCCCAAAAGAGCCGTCATCCGAAGCTGGCGGCTGAATTCGCCCAGTTTGTGACCAATGGTGAAAACCAGCTCAACTTCTGCAAAATCGTTCCCATCATTCCATCCGTCATCAAGGCGGCGGAGGACCCTTATTTCACTGATGTTGAGAATACGCCCATGGGTCTTGCGCGGAAATACGCCGCGGCGCAGATAAAAAAGGGCGTCGTGGTGCGCTTTCCCCAGAAACACTCCGCCAGGCTCTTCAAGATAATGGACGATATCACTGAGAAGGTGGGACTGGGACAGATGACGCCTGAAGAGGGCATCAAGCAAGCCGAGGACAAGTGGAATGAAATTCTCGGGGAATAGGCTGCGCCAGGTTGGGCTTGCATATCTTTTTCTCCTTCCCACACTGGTTATTCTTGGGACGTTCGTCTTCTATCCCATGGTGAGGGCATTTCTCCTCTCCCTCTGGGATTATAGCCCGCTTTCGCCGGAAAATCATTTCGTCGGTCTGGCGAATTTCAGACGCCTTGCCACCGACTCAGAATTCTGGCATGCGCTGAGGAACTCCTTTCTCTACCTGCTCGTCGTGCCCGTCATCATCATTTTCTCACTGGCGCTCTCTCTGCTTGTGGAACCCAGAATCCCCTTTGTGAATTTCTTCCGCGCCTGTTATTATATACCTGTTGTCACCATGATGGTGGTTGTGGCGCTCGTCTGGAAACAGATATTTGACACAGACAATGGCATCTTAAACGCCCTCCTCTTGAAATACGGTCTTCTCAGGGAAAAGATACACTGGCTCACGAGCCCCCGCCTTGCGCTCTTCACCATCATGACGGTCACCATCTGGAAGGGACTTGGCTACTATATGGTCATCTTCATTGCGGGTCTGCGCTCCATCCCGCCGGAACTCCTTGAGGCGGCAATGATTGACGGCTGCAAGCCTCACCAGACCCTTTTTCATGTGAAAATCCCGATGCTCTGGCCCTCCATCACACTCGTGGCGATAATCTCCTCCATCAGCGCCCTGCAGGTGTTTGAGGAGATTTATGTGATGACGCTGGGGCGGTTAAACACCTCCACACTGGTATTTTATATTTATGACACCGGCATTCGTGGCGACCTGGAGATGGGGTATGCCTGCGCCATGGGCGTTGTCCTTTTCTGCATTATATTCATATTTACATATCTGAACGTCCGAATGATGGGAAGGGTGCATAGAATTTGAGAATCTGAGAATCTGAGAATTTGAGAATCTGAGGATTTGAGAATTGGAGAATTTGAGTTAATGATTGGTGGAAATGATGAGTATGGGAAATATCGGAAAAGAGAAGGTGACTCCTGAGACATTAGGAAAGCGCATTTATGAGTTTTCACTTCGCGCACTGCGTTTGGTGAATGCGCTGCCAAAGAGACAGGTTGCCTCGAAGGTGCTCGGGGAACAATTATTACGCTCCGCAACATCTATTGCCGCAAATTATGAAGAGGCGCGTGGGGCAGTCAGTCGTGCGGATTTTATTGCAAAGCTTGGCATTGCTTACAAGGAATCTCGCGAGGTTTATTTATGGCTCAGCATGATTGCTGATGTGAAACTTCTACCCGAAAATCGGATGAAATCCATCATTGCAGAGGCAGAAGAGATTCGCGCCATCCTGGGCAGTTCGTTAAAAACCGCCCGATTAAAAAAAGGGAAATAATGTAATATGTTTTCTTCCACAAATACTCAAATTCTCAGATTCTCAAATTCTCAAATTTATATGGCGGTCAAGTATCTCCTGCTCTGCGCACTGATTATCGTTTTTGTGGGTCCGTTCTTCTGGCTGGTCTCTATCGCCCTCAGGGGGAGCGGGAATATTTATTCCCTGCGCCTGATACCGGAAAAACCGACATTCATGAACTTTGTGGAGACCTGGCAGAAATTTGAGCTCTGGCGACCGTTTGTGAACAGCGTCATTGTTGCCGTAGCATCGCTCACCCTGAACGTCTTCCTCGCATCTCTTGCGGCATATCCGCTGGCGCGGCTGAAATTCCCCGGACGCGACCTCGTTTTTTTCCTGCTCCTGTCCACAATGATGATTCCATTCCAGCTTTACATGATTCCGCTGTTTCTCACCTGCCTGAGCTTAGGTCTGGCGAACAATCTTGCAGGAATTGTCCTTCCGGCATCTGTCGGCGCCTTCGGGATATATCTCATAAAGCAATATTACCACACAATTCCGGGCGACCTTGAGGAGGCGGCGCGGATTGACGGCGCGGGGGAATTTGCCATCTGGTGGCGCATCATGTTTCCTCTCACCAAACCCGCCATTGCCACACTCGCAATCTTCACCTTCGTGGGCAACTGGAGCAGCTTTCTCTGGCCGCTCATCGTCATTGACAGAGAGGACCTTTACACTTTGCCTGTGGCAATTGCAAAACTCTCCGGCGCATTCATTGACAAGACGCAGTATCTGGCGGCGGGGTCTGTGATTGCCATCTCGCCGGTTATCATTCTCTTCCTTTTCATGCAGCGTTACTTTATCAGCGGCATCAGCCTCGGCGCCGTGAAGGGGTGATTTCAGGATTTGAGGATTTGAGAATTGGAGAATTTTAGAATTTGAGAATCTGAGAATTTGCGGATAAAGGTATTTCGGTTGAGACTTCGCCCCATTGTGAAATATTCAGTCTGAGGCGTATTCCTTGTTAAGAAGAATTTATGATATTATATGACTTCTTGGATTTCTTATATTTATCATCTTTTATTTCATTTTCCTGTTGACAGGGATAAGTCCGATAATGTAGTTAAAACCATATTTTAAGAAAAAGGAGGGATAGCCACTTAATATAATATTTGAACTGCCTTTTAGTTGTTTCATGCCTCTTAAAAGTTAACCAGTCATTTTGAAAGGAGTTTTCCCCATGAAAAAGTATATCTTTATTGTAATGATGCTCGCTCTTACGAGCGCTGTTTTTGCCACTCCCTATGCCTCTCAGATCAGGGTCAGCAGCCTCCAGGTTTATCAAGGGACAAACCTGACCATTACCTATTACATCAATGAAGCCGGCGGCACTGCCACGATTAACATCATCAAGGCTTCGGATTCAAGCGTTGTCGCCACGTTTGCAGGGACAGCCACGAAGGGCAAGAATACGGTAGTCTGGAACGGAACTGTGGATAATGCCTCCGGAGCCAAGGTGGATGTCGGCAATTACAAGGTGAAAATCACCGTCAACGCCACAAAGGCGGTCGCCTGGACGGAAATCGCCTCCAACAGCTCAGTCGGCAATTACGCCGCCGCCAGCCCCACGATGCTTCAGACCCTTTGGGATGGCTTCAGCGGGATGGAAATCGTCATTCCCAATGACCCCACCAAGGATTCCTTTGGATATGTCCTCTGCTCAACATCCGCTAATCTTGACCCCCAAAATCATGGACTGGTTGTATTCAACCCGGATTTGAGCTGCGAAGATGGCAGCGATGGACAGAATATGTGGCTGAAATATCCCTTGCCATTTAATACCGGCGTAGATTATACGATTGTCTGGGGCACCTGCCTTGACCCGGACGACGCCGATCATATCTGGATTGCCGGACAAAGCGTCGGAACGGAAAAAGAGGTCCTGTACGGAAAATATAACGATGCTTATGCAACAGACGCTGTAGGCGGCGTTGCCGGACTCGATAATGCCAGAGACATAGCCGTTGATAAGGAAGGCGGTACGAAATATGCTTACCTCGCGATGGGAACTAATGTCTTAAACAAAGTCGCCATTTCCGGGAATCAGTTGACGGGGTCGCCAACGGACATTCTTGAATGCGCAGATGTCCTCCGGTATAGCAAAAGTGTGGACTTTGATGCCAGCGGCAATCTTTACTGGACATCCAGAAGCAACGCGACTGGGTATGTCGGCGGGGCAATTTACCGCTGGAGCGCCGCAACGGTGGCGGCCGCCGGCGCGGCATCTCTCAATGAAAGCAATGCGCAATGGGATATCCAGTTCCCGACGGGCGCAGCGGCCGTTGAAGGCATCGCCATCACCCTCTCAGGGAATGTTTATGCCTCAGTCATGAGGGACACTGGCGATGGAGCCGTCCGCGGTATTTACTTACTCGGAAACACCTCTACTTCCTCCAATATAAAGACACTCTCTTCTGGAGATAGGATAATTGCTCCTTTTTACGCCAATGATTTAAGCTATTACGGCAATGGTATTCAGGCGGATTATGCGGGCAATATCTATTTTACAGATCGTTCTGATGAGCAAATCCGCGAGTATGGGCCCGGTGGCACGACGAGTGTACCTATCGTCGCCCCGAATTCCCAGACCATTGAAATCGTTTCCCTACCCCTGAGCGCGCATAACTGGGCTATTTACGAATAATTGACATTCCATTGAGTTTCTCAAGACCTCCTCTCTTCTGAGAGGAGGTTTTTTTATCCTTGACACCATCATACTGACATCCTTATGAAATGACTCCGTTTGTGTGTAAAGATTTTTTATATGACACACCTTTCGGGGGTTTTCCTATGGCAAGATTGTCGGAAAAAATTATCCCGCGAGTGGAACGCGTTAATCTGCTCATGGATATCTATGGCGACCTGCTCACGGATAAGCAAAAGCGGTTTGTCGCGCTTCACTTCGGTGAAGACCTCTCCTTCGGGGAGATTGCAGAGCAGTTTCATGTCTCACGCCAAGCAATCTATGACGCCGTGAAGCACGCAATTGCCAACTTGGAAAAATTTGAAAGCACACTTGGGATTATGGCAAAGTTGAAGCAGGGTGGGGATGATACAAAGGCGGAAAGCCCCCCAATTCCCATAGTCTCCACCCCGGCAATCGACCTTCAATCCCTTCTGGATAACCTCACTCATCTTCGCACCCGTGTGAAAAAACAGAGAATCATTTACAATGTGGACTGGATTGTGGGTGAGATTTCAAAGGCTATCTCTATCCTTGAGAAGGGCAGGAGCGCTTAAAAGGGAAGACTGGATATGTTTGACGCCCTGGGCGAGAAATTTGAGCGCATCTTTAAGAGACTGCGTGGTGAGGCGACCATCACGGAATCCAACATCCGCGATGCCATGAAGGAGGTCAGGCTTGCCCTGCTTGAAGCGGATGTCAATTTCAAGGTTGTCAAGGACTTCACACATAATGTCACGGAGCGCGCCATCGGCAAAGAGGTTCTGACGAGCATCACGCCGGGTCAGCAGTTTGTTAAGATTGTGCATGATGCCCTTGTGGAGATGATGGGGGGGCAGGCAAAGGATTTTGAGCTCCACCAGAGCAAGGTGAACAGGGTGATGCTCCTTGGATTGCAGGGTTCCGGCAAGACGACATTTGCGGGCAAACTTGGGCGTTTCTGTTTGAAGAAGGGATGGAAGCCACTTCTTGTCGCCTGTGATGTCTATCGCCCCGCCGCCGTTCATCAGCTAAAGGTCGTTGGTGAGCAAGCGGGGGTGCCGGTTTTTGAAAAGGGGCAGGCAAAACCTCTGGATATTGCCCGTGAGGCGATGGATTTTGCCGAACATGAGGGATACAACGTGGCGATTCTGGACACGGCGGGTCGTCTCCACATCAATGAGGTCCTCATGGATGAACTGGTGGCTCTGAAAGGGTTTTTGAAGCCTGATTATACATTTCTTGTGGCAGACGCCATGACCGGGCAGGATGCGGTAAAGAGCGCCTCCGCCTTTGATTCGCAGGTGGGGATTGACGCCGTCTGCCTGACAAAATTGGATGGGGATGCCCGGGGCGGTGCGGCGCTCTCCATCCGTTCAGTCACCGGCAAGCCGATAATTTTCTCAAGCATTGGCGAGAAACTCACCGACCTTGAGATTTTCCATCCCGACCGCATGGCATCCCGCATCCTGGGCATGGGCGATGTGGTCACACTTGTGGAAAAGGCGCAGGAGGCGTTTGATGAGAAGAAGGCGCAGGAGATGCAGAAAAAGCTCCTTCGCCAGACCTTCACCTTCCAGGACTTTCTGGACCAGATGAGGCAGGTGAAGAAGATGGGCTCACTGAAGGACCTGATGTCCATGATTCCCGGACTGGGACGACAGGTTAAGGATATGGATTTTGATGAAAAGGAGTTCGGGCGGTTAGAGGCAATCATCCTCTCCATGACGCCGGATGAGCGAGTGCATCCGGAGGTTTTGACAGGCGGCCGTCGTCAGAGAATCGCAAAGGGAAGCGGGACGACCCTTCAGGATGTCAATGCCCTTGTGCGCCAGTTTGATGAGGCAAAAAAGATGATGCAGAGGATGATGGGCGCTTCGGGGCTGGTAAGCCGGTTGAATCCCTTTAAAAAGAAGCGAAAGGAGGAAGCCAAGGCAGAGCACAAGTTTGAAAAGGCACAGAAAAAACATCAGCTAAAGGTAAAAAAGAAGAAAAAACGTTGATGAAATTGACAATTGACAATTAACAATTGACAATGAATGATGGGATTGAGGTTAACATGCCAATTTATTATCAACTCCAATTGTCAATTATCAATTGTCAATTTTCAATTGACGAAAGGGGGTGATTGGATGTCCGTGAAGATTCGTCTGACAAGGGTGGGACGCAAGAAGGCGCCTTTTTTCCGCATAGCGGTGGTTGATTCGCGGATGAAGCGCGATGGGCGCTTCCTCGATATCCTTGGGTATTATCATCCGCTGAATAAGAAGGATGAGGATAAGTTAAAGGTCGATGAGGTGAAGGCGCTTTTATGGATGCATAAGGGCGCCCGCCCCTCTGAGACCGTTCGCTCCATTTTCTCTAAGCTGGGAATCATGAAAAAGTTTCATGAAGACCGGAAGCGGCTTTTTGTCAAGCCTCAAGCACAGGTCCAGGAACAGCAGATATCCCAGTGACGGCTCCCGTCCCGAACACACCGGGTTTCGGGTTTTGACATAGTTCTCTTGTATTATATCCTGTTGTGATTCTGACCTGCGCGCCGAACAAGTTCTTTGGCAGGCGAGGCCACTATACAAGCTACGGAAGGAGAGAAATGATGGAAGATCTCGTGAAGTTCATAGCGGAGGCGCTGGTGGACCATCCTGAAGAGGTGCGTGTGAAGTCTATTGAAGGGGAAAATAGTATTATTATTGAGTTGAGGGTGGCAAAGGATGATGTGGGGAAGGTGATTGGTAAGGGGGGGCAGACAGCCAAGGCAATACGGAAAATCCTTTCCGCCGCGGCAACTAAGCTCAAAAAGAAATCCCTGCTTCAAATCCTGGAAGAATAAGTGGAGCCCGACTTTATCAGTTTTGGCCGCATCCTCCGCCCACAGGGTAACAAGGGTGAGGTGCGCATTAAGATGGAGACCGAATCCGCAGAGGATTTCCTCGCCTTTCTTGGAAAAAGGCTCCATCTTGTTGGTCCTGATGACATGCGCCCGCGCCCCGTCACCGTTGAGGATGCCTGGCCCCATAAGGGATTCATGATTGTCAAGTTCAGGGGGATTGATGACATGAGCGCGTCGGAATCCCTCCGGGGCGCAGAGCTCCAGATTCCACGGGAGGATAGACCCCCATTGTCCGAGGGGGAATATTACCATGACCAGTTGATAAGTCTCGAGGTCAGGGACGCCTCTGGTGGACGTTTCATCGGGAATGTCTCGGACGTGATGACCCTTGCTGACAATATTTTCCTTGAGATAGAAAAAGGTGGCGGAAAGACATTTCTTGTCCCCTTTGTCAATGCCTGTATCCGCTCCATTGACCTGGATAAAAGGGTGATATGTGTCTCCCTGCCGGAAGGACTTGAGAACTTAAATGAAGTCGGTCAGGGGGCGGGGGATGGTGAGTAAGGACCGGTTGGTTATTATACATAATTGTCAATTATCAATGATTACATTGAGAGAAGACAATTGTCAATTATCAATTAGCATAGGGTCTGTGCGTGTATGGTCCAGTTTGACATCCTGACGCTTTTCCCCGGATTTTTCGAGGGACCACTGTCCGAGAGCATGCTCAGCCGTGCGCGGGAGAAGGGACTTATCAGTATCCGCATTATCAACATCCGCGACTTCACCACTGACCGCCATCATGTGACAGATGATTATCCCTATGGCGGCGGTGCGGGGATGGTGATGAAGCCGGAGCCAATCGTCCGCGCCCTGAGTGAGTTGAAGGAGACGCCGCCGGTTCCACATATCATCCATCTCACGCCGCAGGGGAGGCTTTTCAACCAGGAGTGCGCACGCCAGCTGGCGCAAAAAGAGCGTCTTGTCCTTCTTTGCGGGCATTATGAGGGGATTGATGAGCGGGTGCGGCTTCATTATGTGGATGAGGAGCTCTCCATCGGGGATTATGTCCTGACGGGTGGCGAGACCCCGGTCCTCGTTGTTCTTGATGCCGTGGCGCGGATGATTCCGGGCGTCCTTGGGAATGAAGAGTCATTCAGGAATGACTCCTTTTACACCGGCATTCTGGATTATCCGCATTATACCAGACCGGAGGTGTTCGAGGGTGAGAGCGTCCCTGAGATTCTGCTCTCAGGGCACCATAAGAATATTGATGAATGGCGCCGCCGTCAGGCGCTTGCCCGGACGCTAAAGTTTCGCCCCGACCTCCTCGAAAAGGCGCCGCTTTCAGATGAGGACCGTCGCTTGCTGGAGGAGCTGAAAAGGGAGATTGCCTCCGGTGATGACAGGAAGGAATGACCGCCCGATTGTCTAAGGGCATGAGAGGTCACATTACGAGTGCTCAAACACATTGTCCATTGTCAATTGTTAATTGTCAATTGAGTTTGTGGTGGTGATGATAGATGTCCGTCAGTATTGCACTTGTTCATTACCCTGTGAAGGATAAGAAGGGGGACATCTCCGCCACCTCTATCACGAACTTTGACATCCATGATATTGCGCGCGCAGCCTGCACCTATGGGTTGGAGCGATTTTACATCCAGAACCCCATGCCGTCCCAGAAGGCGTTTGCGGAACGGATTATCCGGCACTGGCGCGAGGGATTTGGTTCCGAGTATAACCCATCGCGGCGAACGGCGCTGGAGCTGGCAGTGATTCTGGATGACTTATCCGAGGTGGTGGATGATGTGGAGCGGCGCACGGGGCGTCCGCCGCTTTTTGTTGGGACATCTGCAAGGCGGTATCCCAATACCATCAGTTTTAAGGCGCTCCGCGCGAATATTGAAAAGGGCGAGGAGCATTTCTGTCTCGTTTTCGGGACCGGCTGGGGACTCCACCCATCGCTTATTTTGGATTTTGACTATATGCTGGAGCCGATTGAGGGACCGGGGACATATAATCATCTCTCTGTCCGCTCGGCGGTGGCGATTATTCTTGACCGCCTCCTGGGGAGGGACATGGAGCAAAGTTCAGCACCCGCTTAATGATAATCGGCATGTGAATTTTTTTTGCAATAGGTTTTTGGGGTACTTATCAAGACAGGAGGAGATAAAAAATGAATAAGAAGGTGAAGGAATTTGAGATAGCTCACCTGAAACCAAAGGAGAGTATTCCCAATTTCCACCCCGGAGACAATCTTCGCGTCGCGGTGCGTATCAAGGAGGGCGATAAGGAGCGCATCCAGAATTTTGAAGGCATCTGCATGAGGAGGAGCGGGGATGGTCTCCGCGAGACATTCACCGTCCGCCGCGTTTCCTATGGTGTGGGCATGGAGCGTATTTTTCCACTTCATTCTCCCAGTGTGGAGTCCATCACTGTGATGCGCAAGGGCAAGGTCCGCCGCGCCAAACTTTATTATCAGCGCGGGCTTCGCGGCAAGAAGGCGCGCATTGAGGAAAAGAAACCGGGGAAGGAAACTGGAGCCGCAGCGGACGCCGCCCCTGCACTGGAGACACAGCCTTCTGATAATAGTGAAGAGAAGCCTGAAGGGTGAGAGCGATTCGCGGAGCGGCGGCATGAGATGTTTTAAGTTCCCTGAGTATTCAATGATTACATTGAGAGAAGACAATGCACTGCGGAGGTGGGCTGTGGCTCGGCGGTTGTTCCTATCGGGATTAATTTTTTTGCTCATTTTGGTTGCGGCGGCGGAATCAGAGGCGGTGAAAAATCGCTCCGGTGAGGGTAGGGAGAGCAGGAGTCCGATTCCCATTCCTTCCGGACTGGCATGGTCTGCCCTTCCCACCCATATAACCTCTGAAACGCTACGCCAGATGGATTTTGCAGAGAAGAGTCCCAGTTTTGACTTTCCTGCGCGGAAGGCGCGCTATTTTTATAATGGTCTGCCCGATTCTCATTGTATCGCCCTGACGTTTGATGACGGTCCCAATCCCCGCTATACCCGTGCCATCCTCGGGATTCTGAGAGAAAAAAAGGTCCCCGCCACATTCTTTCTACTGGGAGAAAATGTCCGGAGATATCGCGATATCGTCTGCGATATCATCGCCTCCGATTGCGAGGTGGGCAACCACTCCTTCAGTCATGCCAACATGAGAAGATTCACACCCGCGCAGATTCGGGAAGAATTGAATAAGACACAGGAAGAGATAAAAAGCGCCTGTGGCGTTGCCCCGAGGATTGTCCGTTTCCCATACGGCGTATCCAGCGCGGATGTTGCCCGCGCGGCATTTGAGATGAGGTTAGACATCTTTTTCTGGTCGCTTGATACCGATGATTATAAAAAAGGTGTGACAAAGGAAGATATGGTCAATACAATATTAAAAAATGCCAAGGACGGTTCCATCATTCTGATGCACGACCGGGGACAGAAAGAGGTGGATGTGGTGCGTGAGATTATTGACCGTATTCGGGCAAAGGGGCTTGAGTTTGTGACCTGTTCTGAGATGGCTACCCGTGTCAGGATGAAAAGATATCTGGAGGGGAAAACAGGCGCAAGCCGTCCGTCCCCTGCCGTGAAAAAAAATACTGATAAGGAGTGAATAATCATGAGCATTTCTCCTCAATCCGAAAGTGCAAAGAGGAATCTTCAGAAAGTCCCCCTTGTGATAGAGGGGGCGTCCCCCGCATTGGGACAGGCATCCCAGGCGGTAAAATTTGGAGATGTGGTTTATGTCTCCGGACAGCTTCCCATCGACCCGAAGACCAACAAACTGGTAGGCAATGAGATAACGGCTCAGACGGAGGCATGCATCCAGAGCCTTCAAAAGATTACCGATTTTCTTGGCGGCGCCCTCGCCAGTGTGTTGAAAATCACCGTTTATGTGGTGGCAATGGAAGACCTCCCGAGCATGGAAAAGGTGTATAGGAATTATTTCAACTTTCAGCCGCCGGCAAGAACCATTGTCGGCGTGGCGCGACTACCGATGAATGCCCGTATCCAGATAGACGCCATTATCTATCCCCCGCCACGGGAGAAGGGAACACCTGCTTTCTAAGAGACGAGATTGTTTATATAAATATTTTTAATTTGAAGTCGGATGACATCTGTATGTAATTGTTATATATTGGTCTCTGTCATAAATATATATGATATTTTCTTATTGTGGAGGGCAAAATTGGTTCGAATGAAATGCATACTAACCGACTGTGTCTATTACAAGGAATTTCCGGACAAGCCGGGTGTGGTTTTTTGTGCTCACAAGGATATCATGCTCCATTTGTCAAACAGCACCTGCCCGCTTTACAGGATGGACTGGGCTAAGAAGATGGCAAAGGCGCAGAAGTTGAAAGTCCGGTTGAAAAACAAAACGAACAACACTTAAGACGGGAAAGAAAAGCGCCTTTTATATTCACATGTTTTGTTACATGGTTTGTGTGTTTTCTTGAGACTTTTTATTTTTTTCCCCCGCGAACATAATGCTTCCACCAGAAGCGGAGACCGCTTTTCAGGTGCTCCCAGCTCAAATGATTGAACCCGAGGCTTTTTCTCTGGACATGATGGATGATGACGGCGTTCGGCACGTAGCGAACCTGCCAGCCAGCCTTCTTTGCGCGGTAGCAGAAATCCACGTCTTCGAATCCGAAGTAAAAAGATTCGTCAAAAAGTCCCACCTGCTCAAACGCCTCGCGGCGCACGCAAAAGCAGGCGCCGGCAACCCAGTCGCACAAAAGCGGAGTGTTATGGTCTTCATCCATCATCAGGTGGCGACGTTCCCATCGATTATTGGGGAACCAGGCGCCGATGGGCGTCCGGCGTGAGAGAATGGTCAGCGGGGTGTAAAAACGTTTGCAGGAGAATTCCATAGAACCATCCTGGTGGAAGGTCTTCCCGCCGGCAACGCCCGTGTCGGGATGTGTATCCATGAAATCCAAAAGGGCTTTCAGCGCCCCGGGTCTCACCTCCGTGTCGGCGTCGAGGGTGAGGATATGACGTCCCTGCGCCTGAAGGATGCCTGCATTGCGCATGATGCTGATACCAAAGCGTGGATAGGTGATGATGCGGAGGGTATGAAATTCTCCGGCGAGTTTTTCCGCCCCATCGTCGGATGGCTTGTTCACAAGGATAACCTCATAACTCAGTGGTTCCTGACAGGCAAAGACAGAGGCGAGGCATGGGCGCAACAGGTGCGCCATGCGGTAATTGATAATAACTATGGAGAGGTCGGGTCGGCTCATCCGTTTTTCGCAAATTGTAATATTGCACGGTTTATAACCATAATGCTCATGAAGATTATCAGAGGTATTGCGCCCAAATCAACGCCTTTTTCGTATAAAGGAAAACCGTGGGGGGAAATGGTTATTCTTGTTGCCATGCGTCATTTCCTTTGGGGAGTATGAGTTTGTTTTGCATGTTAGATTAATCGGGAGGGAGTTATGCCCAGAGAAAAAATATTTATCCCGCTTTTCGTTTTTCTGTTTTTTACTCTTTATACTTTCTCATTTTCAGCCGAGCTTCCCAGGGACATCAAGTGGGAAACAAACATGACAGACCCGCCAATCGGCGACCCGAAGGCGCTAAAAGGCGGCACTCTCCT